>Ga0209755_10001560_pt1 | contig 34918 bp, 20 predicted proteins | sample TergutCo191P1_FD_187301 | JGI IMG/M metagenome (GOLD analysis project Ga0209755, IMG submission 187301) | Cornitermes sp. P1 segment gut microbial communities from Petit-Saut dam, French Guiana - Co191P1 (SPAdes) (version 2) | ecosystem: Host-associated > Arthropoda: Insects > Digestive system... | reverse complement strand
GCAGCTTCACGATTGTACCCACGACTGCCTTAGCTGTTGGCACCCACAAAGCACAAGTAAAGGTATCTCACGCAACAAACGGTATCGTTAAGCTCATAGACGTTGAATTCACGGTTGTGCCGGCCACATACGACGTGTCCCTTGAGCCAGAAGGGTCTATCGTGTTCCCGTCTGCGGCTCCTGGTTATGGTGCTCAAAAGGCAGAAACAATCAAGGTTACCAACAAAGGTAATCAAGCAACAGGAACCCTTTCTATTAAGCTCTCAGGTGAAAACCCCACAAGCTTTACGACAACGGTTACCTCATCTTCTGCAACGTCTATGGCAAGCATTGCGGTCAACGGATCAAAGACTTTTACTGTCAAACCCAAGACAGCCCTTAAAGTAGGTACCCATAAAGCTACTGTGAGTGTTACTGGCAGCAATGGGATAGTGAAGAGCTTTGATGTTGAGTTCACGGTTGTACCGGCAACTTATGGGGTAACGCTTGATCCAGAAGGGCCAATCGTGTTCCCGTCTGCGGCACCGGGATACCCTGCCCAGAAGTCAACTAAAGTAGTTGTTAAGAACGAGGGTAACCAAACGACTGGCGCACTCAAGATCGAAATCATCGGGGATAACCCCAAGAGCTTCAAAGTAGCAACTACGTCAACCGCTGCGGCTACGGCAACTTTGGCAAGCATTGCCGTTAACAAGACGGGCAGCTTCACGATTGTACCCACGACTGCCTTAGCTGTTGGCACCCACAAAGCACAAGTAAAGGTATCTCACGCAACAAACGGTATCGTTAAGCTCATAGACGTTGAATTCACCGTTGTGCCGGCAACTTATGACGTGTCCCTTGATCCAGAAGGGCCAATCGTATTCCCGTCTGCGGCTCCGGGCTATCCTGCCCAGAGGGCAGAGACAATCAAGGTTACTAATAAGGGCAATCAAGCAACAGGGACACTTTCTGTTAAGCTATCAGGTGAAAGCCCCTCAAGCTTTACGACAACAGTTACTTCATCTTCTGCAACGTCTATGGCAAGTATTGCGGTTAATGGATCAAAGACCTTTACTGTTAAACCCAAGACAGCCCTTAAAGTAGGCACCCACAAAGCAACAGTAACTGTTTCTGGTGCAAACGGAATCAGCAAGAGCTTTGACGTTGAATTCATGGTAGGTACGCCACAAGCTTCAGCGACCTCTGCTGCTGGTGCGATTACAACGGCGTCTGGTGCAATTGTTGCAGCTTCTCCAACTTTCGTCGTCGTAAAAGAAGAAGTGATTTCAGAAGAATTGAACGAAGCGGTTAGCGCTGAAGATGCTTCTACCACTGAAGAAGCAGCGGCAGAAAGCGCAGCAACATTTGGCTCAGAAGAGGCGCAAACGCCTCAGCTAAACCTGGAAGAGGGCTTGAAGCTTGCTAACCTCTTCGAGCCAAAGCTTTCTGTTGGTGAAAACCACAGTGCGATAGTTGAGGCTGACGGCACTGTCTGGACACAAGGCTCAAACGAATACGGTCAACTAGGGAACGGAAACCAAGACGCTTCTGACTCACCAGTACAAGTAATCGGTCTTGAAGGTGCAACACAAGTTGAAGTGGGAACACGCCACACCCTTGCACTGACCTCAGAGGGCACCGTATGGGCATGGGGTGCTAATGAAAGCGGACAACTTGGAAACGCAACCCTTGAAAACAGTAATGTTCCCGTACAAGTAAGTGGACTGACAAACATCATTGCAATTGCTGCTGGAGCAAACCACAGTGTTGCCCTTGCAAAAGACGGAAGCTTGTTTGTCTGGGGAACGAACACAGAAGGACAACTGGGAGAAAGTGTTTCAGATCAAGACTCAAGCAACACACCTGTCTTAGTGGGCACCTTTGAAGGAGCTGTGTTAGTTGCCGCAGGGAATGAACACACCCTTGTTCTGATGTCAGACGGTACTGTCTTAGCCTGGGGAGCAAATGATAACGGTCAGTTGGGTGATGCAACGGTAATTGCTAAAGCATCTCCTGTATCCGTAAAGAATCTTTCTCAGGTTGTATCTGTTGCTGCAAATGGTCTTTATAGTGCAGCCCTACTAGAAGACGGCAGCATATGGGCATGGGGATATGACGCTTCAAGCATCCTTTTAGAGGAAACCCCATTCTTAAGCTACATTCCCCACAAGGTTTTGTAGCTGTAAGCGCTTAGCAGCGCGAAGTAGTACAAGATAGTGATTAAAAGCTGACAGGTCGCGAAAGCAACCTGCCAGCTTTTTGCTAGATCCTTCGGCTTCGCCTCAGGATGACATGAGACGGTGCTCAGGATGACATGCTCACTCCAGGATGACAAATGTCTGTCGGGCACCTTGTGCCCTCTCTAATAATGCTTCGTTCGCATACGCTCACTTCACTGTGGGTCCTTCACTTCGTTCAGGACGACAAGAAAGGGGCGTTTATGTCATCCTGAGCGGAGGGTGCGAAGCACCCGTAGTCGAAGGATCCATGACGGAGTGAGCGAAGCGAACGCAGTATAAATAGAGAGGTTGCGAAGCAACCGACAGATAATTAAAAAATAGGTCCTTCGACTACGCTCAGAATGACATGAAGTATAGAGATGTGTTTTTTTGTGGGGAGGAAAGGGGTGGAAACCTAGAGCTTCTCCACAATTAAACCCACAAGATATGGTGCTAAAGCTAAGAAATCTAATAAAATATACAACAAAATGGGTTTTCAAAAATCCAAAATAAATTTTAGTCTTCAAATTTATCTCCACAACTCGAACCTCAAATCATGCATGAAGCGCTTTTTACCCCAAAAAGTGTTGTGCAAGCCCCTACTTTTTATGTTATAAATTACATTGCATATTATTACTATGAATATACGAAAGAATAATATGCGTAGAGATACAGTAAATGTTGAGAGGTAAAAACCTACGTTTCCCCTCATCAACGCGCAGATTAATAATTTGGAATAGATAGACGTTCTCGGAGTGAATCTTCGTGAACGTCCAACGTGTATTTTTGAGGGAAAAGAAATAACTCGCCTTATTCGGCAACGACAAGGCAAAAGACCAGGCCGCAAGGCTAAACATGCAAGGAACGATAGGTAGAGAAAGCAAGGGGAAAAATGATTATCAGTTGGTATTTTCCAGAAGTGGCAACAACTTCATATTCAGCGATAAATACGTGTAATCCCGAACCGCATACTGATGCGGTCGTTCTCGTTGACCAAAACTCGGAGACTTCTACGAAGGATCCGAGGGCTTCGAGTGAATGTTCAGAGGGGGTGCCGTGATGAGGGTGGATGGATCCTTCGGCTACGCCTCAGGATGACATGGTTAGGGAGGTTGCGAAAGCAACCGACAGTAATGTTAGTGGTAGGAATCAAGATAGGAACTAGTAACAAGATGACAGAACAAGCGACACAAGTTACACAAGCAATACCAGCAGGGCTAGTCAAACAAGCACTAGCTACTATCTCGGTCACACAAATAAATGTAGGTGGTAACAACCTAATTTTGTGCTCGAAAAGTGCAAAGGAAGGGGTATAGAATGAAAAGTGGGAACCCTAGTGGCTCACAAAAACGCCCGAAGAAGATGAACCTTGGAAAGAAGGCTCTTTCTCTTCTGATGGCGTTGAGTCTTGTCGTCATGTTTCCGACGGCAGCTTTCGCAGACCCGGTCGCCCCAAGCGACGACGCGGTAGTCTACGGAAACAACGTGCAGACCTTTGAAGGTCCTGCATTTAATTTTGATTTTTCAGCTTTTAATGAAACGATAAATGCGGTGGGGGGTGAAAGTGAAATAGTATTCTCGGCAGAGCCCGCAGCAACTTCTGAAGCTAACGCAGGCATCGAGCCTACGGAAGAATTCATCGGCATCCAGCCTTTGGCTACTCTTACCGCAGGTACTTGGACAGAATTGCAAGCCGCAATCTGGAACGCTCAAACTGGGGACGTTATTACTCTGACGAATAACATTACCCGTACTGGTGACGCAATTACGAATGACCTCTCGGTCATCTACAACAAGAGCATTACCATTGATGGTGCCGGATTTACTCTGGACTTTAGGGCTAACGGAGGAGGAACCTCGATTGCTCGTTATGGTTTTGCCTTGGGGTATCCAAGCGCTACTGCTCAACAAGGTGGTCACTTCACCCTGAAGAACATAGTTATCAGAAGCGATAATCTCGGTTCTGCCAGTTTGATTGGTGTTTTGACCAATAACACTACTGCCCAATTTCCAGCAACGCGTAGTGTTTATGCTTCTAACGTGGGCAACGGCAGCGGTACTTCTGAAGTCCGCGCAGAAAAATGGATAGTAACCCTCGAAGATGTTACTCACGCAGCAGGAAGTTCTCCTGCTGCAGGTCTTGTCGTTTTGCCTTCGGGTACGGTTAACCTAAAAGGTAAAATTGTTTGGGACTGTTCTGATGGTTCAAACCCGGGTAACACCGTTATTAACGCCCGTAACATTGAGGTTACCGGCGAAGATACTGATGTTTTATTGGCAAACCATAAAGCCGCCAACATTGTACAGGGTAATGCTACCGTCATGTGTGTTTCAAATGCTGGTAATACGGCTAATACCTTTAAGGTGACGACCGGTGCTGAGGTTCACTTGAGGAACTACGGTATTGCTCGTACCCAGGTTGTATATATGCAGCCTATGACAAATCCTGCGAGGTTTACGGTTGAGGGTGCCGGTTCATATTTGGACATTGAAGGTTATGGCGTTGGCGCTGGCGACGATGGCGCAGCGGTGACTATGGTTGCGAGTAGCGGCGGTTATGACATTTCTAAGGGTGGCCACATGAAAATTCATGCTAAGCGCCCTGACGGAGCCCGTTCAAGTGGACAACCAGCCTTGGTTCAAAATGTTGCTGGCGGTGAACTAAGAGTTGATGGCGAAGGCAGTCTCATGGAAATACGCGCCGACGGTGCCGCTCACCCTTGGGGTGCCGCCCTTCGCTTCCGTACTTCTAACGACCCTAAGTTTTACGTAACCAACTTAGGTAAAGTTGAGGTTATCAAAGGTGCCCATGCTGGTGCGCGTGATTATGTGGTAAATGCTTCTACTAACGGTGAAAATAGAGGCACAAGAGCTACTGACACTAATAACTATATTAGACCTGCTGCCATGCGCTTTGGTGTGGACGTAAAAAGGCCGACCTTCGAAGTGTCCACTGGTGGCCACTTCTATGTTAAAAACGAAGGCTCACCAGTAACCGCATGGAGAAATGATAATTACACTGCTAATAGTAACGACCAGTACGGCATTGATGACAATGGTGAAGTCTATTACTCTGCTACAGCCGGACGCTTTCGTGGTTCTAGCACCGGCATTGAATTTATGGATTCTGGTTTCCGTTTTACCATTGATGGAATGAAGAAGACCAAAGACGACATCGATAAACCGAGTGCTGTTGAAATTTATGCAGAACGCGGAACTGCGGTTGCCGGCGACCCTAACACTCAGGCTAGGACTGGCGGCACTATCGAACTCAAAAAAGATGCCGTGTTTGTTGCCAGAGGTAACGTAAGCAACCGAGGAATTAATGACACACTTACCGCGCCTAACGCGTATGGTATTTTTAGCATATATCAAGGCTTGAAGTTTGACTGTATCGAGCCAAACTACTTTGACTTTGCAAACACTAACGACCAGTTTAAGCCAGTAGTTATAGATCCCGACACAGATAAGAAAATACCGAATAAGTACGCGCAGGTCTTTAACGTAGGATCGTCTGGTTCTAGCACCTACCAGTCTATATTTAAGGTGGAAAGAACTAACTTTGATGTTTGGGGCAATGCCAAGAACCGTACGACCGTAGGTCTCGACGGCGCAAACAGTACAAACGACGATATTGACGGAACCCCCTACCGAGCTTGGACCAATTTGACCTTCACCCTAGGTGGCGCCGACTTTGGAACATGGATTATTCAGCCGCCAGCCGACGTTGTGGCGGACTTTGGTACTCGCGGTATGATTCCTTACCGTCGTGCTTCTGGTAACAACGCTCGCCCGATTATTAACGAGCTGCTTCAGCCTACCAACGCTGACAAGTATGTTCGCGCGGTAGCGATCGTACCGGAAGGCTTGAACAACCCTGCCTTTGGCGGACCAGGTCGTTCTGTATGGGATGGCGAAGTTTATGGCAACTTCCGGCATACTCCGGTTAGTGGAGCGGCTGTTGATACTCCGGCTGCGTGGTCTTATTCTTTCGACGAAGACCATGTTTATGATGTAGAGAAGACAACCCCCATCGACGGAACCATTCGCCTGTACAACGCAAGCAACCCTGGTCCGAAAAATGGATTCCTGAATCCAGGAGACACGTACAAGCTGACTGCTGCATGGCGTGGTGTTACCGACAACCCAAATACTCCGGTAGGCGACAGACGTGAAGCTACCCAAGACAACATCGACAAGTTAAACACCGTTACCGTTCTTGACGTACTTCCCCCGGTTCCGGCTGTTATCACAGCGCCCACCTCTGCTCCGAACATTCCTGTTGGACCAGGGCGTACAAACACTATTTCGGGTACTTCAAAAACGGAAGTTTCCCAGCTTACGGCAGAACCCCACAACCCCGGGGCTGCAGTAAAGATTGACGTAATGCTTGTTAAGAAGGGCCTCACTGAAGCCGAAGCGATTCCCTTCGACACCGCAACTCGCGAAGCTACGGGCGACTGGACTTACAAGATTCCTGATTCACGCGTAGGCGAACTAACTATTGGTGACAGACTGTTCTTCGTACAAGAAGACGCATTGGGCAACCGCAACCCCTTAGTGGACACTCCTAATCATGACACCACTATGTTGGCTGCCCCTTACGTAATAATCATAGACAGTCCGATTGTTATTGATTCAACACCAAAGATTATTGGATTGAACAAAGCAATCGACATTGCAAACTTAAGCGGATCAGATCGCCTGAAGGCTGTTATTGGTCCTGACTTGCTGAACGCAAGTGGAAGGCAAGTAGACCCGGCTTACCCCTCAATCGATTTGACTGTTGCTGCTACAGGCATTGACCCTGCATGGGGTTCACCGTCTGACTATGAATACAGAACTAATGGCAAGCCTGACGAAGCCAAGCTTTTGGCTCTTCGAACAGAGCTGACCCTGAGCGGTAAGCCTTATGAGGTGGCCATGGAAATTGTTGCAAACAAAGACTTCAACAAATTAGACACCATTACGGTAGTTCCGTTTGCTGAGGCAAATATGTTTGTTGCTGCTAACGATTTCTCCATTAGTATTGGTCAGGCTCAGGCATTGATTGCAAAAAGCAATGCAGACCGGAATAGGGAAATTCTTGAGCGTGCTGGCGCAATGGGTAGAAACAGCATTTTAGACCCTTATGCTGCTAACGGGAACCCGAGCCCTATCTATGTTGAGGTTCAGGAGCAAGACATCAAAGCAATTCCTGCGGATTATCCTGTGAAACTTCGGAACCCAGCGAACCCGAGCGAATTCATCACCGTAATTTGTACGGTTACAGACGCTCCTGGCCCCATTATCACGGGTCTCGACCCGGTTGAAATTTGGATTGGCGATGCTGCCAAGAAACCTGCGGGCGCTTTAAGCCCTGGCGAATTTGCCACCTTGCAACAAAGGTTGCAACCAAACGTAAAGGCTTATCACAATGCTGAAGTTGGTGCAGCAGACATTACCGACAAAATTACTGTTTCAGGCACGGTTAACGAAGAGAAAATTGGCCTGTATTCGGTAACTTATTCGGTAACCAACAGCGAACTTACTTCCACCACTGCAACGCGTGTTGTGGTAGTGAACGATGGCACTTACACTATTGGTAAGGAATACATTATCAAGGGTCAAGGTTTCGTGAAAACTCGCGAAGGCGCAAACCCGGCAGACACTGCGATTTTGGCTGACAGCAAGGCTGCGGCTTATAAGATTGATCAATCGGCCGCATCGGGCTTCACCAATGCTACTGCTTCGGTAAAATCCAAGCCCGGCGGTTATGTGACTAACGCTGCAGTTGGAGATTACCCCATCGTGCTTCAAGTTGTGGAAGCTATGGGAAGCGCCAACCCGGTTGAAAAGACTATTACCGCTAAGGTAGTAGACAAGCAATACATCGAAGACAAAGAAGACCCCATTACGGGCAAGCGCTACATTATTGGCGCGGACAGCTTACTTGGCCCGAAGAAAGACCTTGCTCCCTACATTGGAATGACTGATAAAGCAAAACTTGTTTCTGGCCTAAAGGCTGAAGCATGGGTTATTTCTGACGTTGCCACTCCCACTGCAGTTGATGCTGCTAGCAACGCATTGGACACTGAAGCTACGTTAAATTCTGCAGCTAAGGGAGCCGAATTCCCTGTTGTGTTCTTTGTTGTAGCTTCGGGTGATATTAAAGTAACCGCTCCGCTGAAAGTTGCGGGCTCTGAACCGGTTATTGATTTTTCATCTGAAGGTAATCCTTTGGTCATTCCAAAGGAGACCGCTTCTCGCATTCTGAGTGCAGACGACATTAGAGATAGAATGACTGTTGTTGACGCAGAAGACCCGAGAAGCACCATAATTGTAGACGACGCAAGAAACATCAATCAACTTAAGAGGGACACCACCTTCACGATTGATGGTAGTGCTACTAAAACTATTGATGCTTCGGTAGCGGCCGTTTATTCAGTTACCTATACGGTTGTTGACAACGATGGCGAAAGTGCCACAAAAACCCGCGCTATTGTTATTGACGATGGACGTTTTGAAATCGATAGAGACAATGGCTTTATTATTAGTGCGAAGAACTATGTTATGCTGCAAGACAATGTTCAGGGTACGCAAGACGAAGTAGCTAGCCAATCAATGGTAAAGGCTTACAATCTTGACAAGGATGGCGGATCGAGCAACGGTACGTTAATTGATTCTAGCCAACTTACCATTACGAACTTTGCTGCAAGTGGTTATGGCCCGAAGGCTGCCCCGAAGGTATATAGCTTTACTTGGGCAGTTTCAGGCAAACCTGCTGGAGCAAAAACAAAGACTATTACCGCAACGATTGTTAACGCCGACGTTATCTTCCCTCCTAAAGAAAACGATATGTATACGATAACGGCGAACCACTTCAAAGTGAACGTAGATGAAGCCCAAGTTATGGTTTCAGGAGATCTGAATACGCTTATCCGTGCTGCGAATAGGTCGAATGTTCAGGTTTACCCACTGGTTGCTGGGGCTCCTGCTGTAGAGGCTTATACCGTTAACAACGGTGGCTTTAGTACGACCCAGCAGACCTACAATTTGACGTATGGGGTTAGGCTGTTTGGTGGCGGTAGTGTAATAAGCACAACTCCGCCTACGCAGGTTAATCCTACGGGTACTGTTTCTCAGGGTGAAATTCCTGTATTTACGCTTGCTACTCCAATTAATGTCTGGATTGGCAGCGGCAGTGCTCCTGCTGGTTCTATTACGGCAGCAGCTTATGCTTCTGGCGGTGGCGACAAGTACCAGGTTACCGTAACTGACAAGGAAGATACTAGCCTCAGTGTTGCTGACGCAACCTATACCGTTACGAATGCAAAAACGGGCGCAATAGTGAGTGGCGTTGATACCGCCACCCCTGGCGTGTATTCAATTGCTTACTTTGTGAAAGACTCAGACGGCAACGAAGGCAGACTGGCTGATGGTAAGACGCTAGCAACCCGTGCTGTTGTAGTAAATGATGGGTCTTTCGATGTTAACAAGAACATCTTGGAAGCAAATTCGTTCGTAACTCCTTCTTCGGAAGTTAATACCGATGACCTTCGTGCCGACATCTTGGCTAAGAGTTATGCGGCTCTCTACGATGGTGCTACGGGTTTTAAGCTTTCTAATGCCTTTATCGTTCGGGTTGAAGGCAATGGCTATTCAGCCACGCCATCACCAGCTGTTACGCCGCCTAATCCAGAGAGATATCAAATCATTTTGGCAGACGGCCCTGAAGGTGAACCTACTACGGTTAAAAGAACAATTACGGGTAAAGTTGTAGATGCTGGAACTATTGGACCAGCTCTTCCACCTGCAGGAACTCCCGTTACCCGCGTTTGGGGCACTTCGCTCGACATGAACCGTGGCGACGCAATGGCTTTGGCAGCTGGTGGCCCAACTGCTGTTCTTGGTGCTAGTGGTCTTAAAACTGGTGCTGCTAAAACAAATGCAGATGCAAGCTTCGAAAACCTTACAACCAAAATTACGCTTGATGCCGATAACTTCATTGCAAGACTTACGGATGCCAATGACCAAAATGACACAGGCACCTTTAACTTTACGGTAAGTGATGTTAACAATGCCTACAGCATCAACCTGACTATTAGAGTTGGTGCTGGTCCGCTTCCTGAAATCTTTGCAACTCCGAACCCTTGGGAAGTTACGGCAACCACCACCCCTGGTACGGTGGATGTTAAAACGGGTGTAAGGACTGATGATGCAGAAGATGGTCTGACCCCCGAGGCACGTCTGGCGGCTACCACAGTTGCTATTCTTGACGTTACCAACGGTGGTGCAGGTACTTCTGTAGCCTCTATTCCTACTAACAAAGTGGGCGTTTATAAGGTGACCTACACCTATACTGATGCCGATAGAAATACTGCTACAAAGCAAAGAGCAATCGTTGTTAACGACGGGCGCTATACTCTTGACGACAAGAGCATCATTGAAGCGAAATCCTTCGTTATTAATTCAACGAAAGCTATTTCTGGTTCTGCTGCCCAGATTTTGACTGAGACTGAAGCTAAGGCTTGGAATTTTGATGGTTCGCCAACTACTGCGAGAGTTGAAGATTCTTCAACTTATCAGGCAAACCCAAATCCAACGGGGTACAGAATCCAAATTATGGCTGACGGTAACACTGCTCTTAAAAAGACAATTTATGCAAGAGTGGTAAACGATACTGCAACCGTGAAGCCTAACTACAACGAGAATAGCGATAATGGCGACAAGTACGCTATTACCGCAAACAGCTTCCGTATGAACGCAACAGACGCAAAGGCTCTTGCTGCTAAGAGTGCGTCAGAACGCGAAGCTACACTGTTGGCAAGTGCTGGCGTAAACCTCTACGACAGAACTGACAACAGCTTCAACATTGTTCCTTCTTTGACGAAGACGCTTGTTAGCGATGGCGGTTTTGCTGCCGCAGCAGCTACCATGAAGGATAAGGATGAATTCACCCTTACCATTCGTTGTATTGAAGGAACGGATGCTGAAACCACCGTTACGCTCTACATTAGCGATGGTTTGCCGCCAGTTATCTACACGCCAAAAGCACGTGTTATTTGGATTGGCGACCCTGGTGATGCAGAAAGACCGGCTGGTTCTGTTCTTCCTGCTAACTGGGATTACATTACCACTGATAAATCGAACAGCAACACCGCTGACGATGTGTACGCAACAGACGACCGCGATGGCGATACTATTAGTTCGAAGCTGAAGGCTGGCACACTTAACGGAACTACCTTTACTGAAGGTACACCGATTAACATGACCGAAGTTGGCTTCTACGAGGTAGCCTATGCGGTAACTGATTCGGATTACAACACGACTTATCTTACTGATATAGTTGTTGTTACCGACGGCACCATCATTTTTGATGGTGACTATGCGGTTGAGGCTTGGGATTTCATTGAAAGCCTTGAAAACGCTAAAGCGAACGGTGCGGCGAATTCCGTTATTATTGGACTTACAGCTGCTAAGGCTTATCGTCTTGACAAGGTGACCGATGCGGCAACCAAGATAACCAAGAGCGTTCTTACTCCTGTTAATTACCTGCTCGACCTGAAGGCTAATGGTGGCTACACCGCAACAGAAGGCGAATACAAGCCGATTACGGTTGGTATCGTAGGTCCTGAACCTGGCTTTACGGGGGATCCGCGCAACAACGTTGTGGGCAAGGTATTGCCCGAAGGCTACATAATCGACGACGTATTTGTTGATAAAGACCGCTACTATGTGGCTGCAAAGAACATGAATGTTGAGTATGCTGATTCAATCAACTTCACTGGCCTTGATGCCAACGCAAAAGCAAAACTTATTGCTGAATCTGGAGCCCTTGGCTTCAAGGTTTCTGGTAAAACCGTAAGCCACCCTGTAGACGTTGTTAGCAACGAACTAACTGCTGCAACTAGGGCAAGGAATGCTGACTACGCAGTAGAATTTATTCCGCAAGGTGTTGCTACTGCTAAAGCGGCAGTAAATCTTCATATTGGTACTGGCGAAGACCCCGTTATTGCCTTTACGGAAGAACCGTTGGTTTTGAAGCAAACTGCTACTTCGGTACCGGTTACTGCTGCAGATTTGAAAGCAAAACTGACCGTAACTGACGCTGAAGATGGAGCAAACCTCCACCTAACGAACGCCGCTGGCATAATTGTTACCATGCCTGAAGGCTTGAACACCCAAAGCTTGGGTGTGTGGCCTATTAGCTATGCTTACACCGATACAGATGGCAACACTGGTTACGCAAAACGCGCGTTGATTATTAGTGACGGTCGCTACGAAGTAGAAAAAGACCCGAGCGATAGCAGCAAGGGCGTTATTATTGGTGCACGCGATTTCGTAATTGCACGTACTTCTCTTACAGGTACCATGGAAGAAGCGAGATCACTTTCATGGGCAGAAGCTTATGATGTTTTGGGTAATCCAATTGCTCTTACTGCTGCTAACTGGACCAACACAGACAATTATCGCAGTGGTGCAGAAGCTGGCGACTATCGGATGACTTGGACGGTAACGTCTAGCGGCATTACCGAAAGCAAAACCATTACCGCTCACGTAATAGATGCTACCGTTGTTGATTCTGGTGGAAAGAACAGCCAGTATGCTCTTGTTGCATCGAACTTCCAGGTTAATTTGGAAGATGCTCAGGCTATTATTAACGGTGGCGAAGCTGCTTATGTTACTGCTGCTAAAGCTGCCGTTATAAAGCTGGTTGAAAAAGACGCAGACGGCGTAGCCGTTCCGACTAAAGAAGTTCGTCTGAACAACTCTGGTGCATTCAAAGCACAACAAAGTCCCAACACGGAAACTGACTGGGGCGGTATTACCTTTGCTATTGATGGCATTCCGGTATCTTCGCAAAAGGCAGTTATTATTGGCGTTGTTTCGCAGGGTAAAGTTCCCGTGCTTAATGTTGCTACCCCGATTAATGTTTGGATAGGCGAAGGACCAGTTCCCACTAGCCAGCCAAACGCAATTCTGCCTGCTACCTACAACAATATGTTGAACGTTTCCGTAGCAGACGAAGAAGATGACGCAAATCCACTTTACGGCAACGCATGGTTGCTTAATCGCGTTACCCCAACCGAAGAAGCTGCCAAGCCGCTAGACTTGACTACCGTAGGCACCTACTTGGTGAACTATAGCGTTACCGACTCAGACAACAATACGGTAAACACTTCTCGTGTTGTAGTAGTAAACGATGGACGTTACACGGTAGGTAAGAGCCGCATTTTGATGGCGAACTCTTTCGTTGCCAAGGTAGAAAGCGTCACTTCGAATTCAGCGTTAAAAGAAGCAGAAATCAAACTTTATTCGTCTGCAACGCTTATTGATGCTAAGACCAATGCGGTAGTTGATGCTTCACAGATTACCATTCCGACAACAAGCCAGGCTGGTTACGGTCCTATTGCGGGCACGTATACCCCAATCGTTATTGCGGGCAAGGATTTTGACCCGGTTACGGGTAACCCTGTTGCAGATATTACGAGAAACATTACGGGTAAGGTTGTTGATGCGGAGATTATTGTTGTTGGACCAGAAGACCCCAAGAAAGACCAGTATTACGTTTATGGTAGCAACATCAAGATTCGTACGGGTGAGGCTGCAGACATCTTAGGCAACGCGAACCCGAACGCAGAACTGTTAGCTGCAATCAGCGGTGGCGGAGACAAGACCGTTGCTACTGGTGGCTTGCAAAACCTTACTTTAGCTGAGGGCACGCTTGCTATCGACAAGGGTAGCTTCGCGGCCACCCAGGGAACCTACGACGTAAAGGTGACCGCAGTTGGTAGCAGCCCCGTTGTTGAAAAGGTATTCACTGTTCAGGTATCTGATGGTGAACCGCCCGTAATTTTGATCAACAACAAGCTTGAAAAAGAGGGAACAGACCCGCTGGTTATTGCTTACCAAAAGGGCAGCACAACACCGCTCACCAGAGCCCAGCTTTTGCAAGGTGTAACGGCGAGAGACGAAGAAGATGGTCCGTTTACGGATGCTCAGATTATTATTAATCCGAACGCTTCAAACGTAGAAGTGCTGCCAAGCATTTCAGTGGGTGCTGCTGGCGTATATCAGGTTACTTATAAAGTAATCGATCGCGATGGCAATCCTGCTATCAGAGAACGCGCTGTTATTATTGACGACGGATCGTTTAAGTACGACGACAAGTTTGTCTTGAAAGCAAAATCGTTCGTAGTTGCACAGGCTGATGTTCCTGCAGCTGGATGGGAAGACTTCATTCTTGGGCAATCAAACGCTCAAGCATGGACTTCAAAGGGTGCATCGGCAACTGCTGTTGTTTCAGAGATTGGTGGCTTCCGTGCAGAAGCTGGCACTTGGACGCCCGTTGTTGCTATTGCCGAATATCCTTCCATGACCAAGCAAATTGATGCGCGTGTTCTTGGGCAAGATGAAAAGGGTGTTAACGGTGAAATGTATTCCATCACGGCAAAAGATTTCCGCATAAACATTGCTGATGCAAAGGCTTTGCAGGCTGTGAGCAACCAGGCGACGTATGATAATACGTTCCTGACCCGCTCTGACGTGAAGAGCTACTTGCGCGCCGACAAGCTTATGCAAACCGGTACGCCGAAACTCGTTTCAGACGGTGGCTTCAAGACGGCAACCTTTGAACCTGAAGGTTCTCCAAACTACCCGAGCACCTTTACGGTTAAGTATTGGGTAGACGAAGACCATACGGCAGCAATTGAAGTAACTGTTACTGTTTCTAACGGTGAATACCCATCAATTTACCTGCCAGCACAACGTGTTATCTGGATTGCTGACCCAGCTGACCCCGATAGACCAGCTGGTTCGTTCTTGCCAAGCCAATGGGATTACATCAATGGCTTGAATCCAACGAACAAGGCTGAAAACGTTAGCGCGAGTGACCGCGAAGATACAACAGTGACCGATATTAAGTGGGGCACCGGAACTGGTACTTCGTTTGCTCAGGGCAATCCCATTAAAATGGATGAAATTGGTTTCTACAACGTAACTTATGCGGCAACCGATAGCGACAAAAACACATCGTACAGAACAGATATGGTTATCGTTACCGACGGAAGCATCATCTTTGATGGCGATTACGTTATCGAGGCGTGGAGCTTCTTTGAAACCGAAAAGAATGTTCGCGATAACGGTTCAGATGATACTGCAATCAAGACATTGAGTGCTGCTAATGCTTACTATATTGACAGGGTTTCTGATGTTACTAAGGTAACTTTGGTACCCGCCAACGAAGTTCTTGATGTTAAAGACAATGGTGGATTTGGTCCTGTTGAGGGCGAATACGACATTGTTATGGGCATTAACCCTGCTGCACCTAAGGTTGGCGATCCACGCGTGAAGTTGGTTGGTACGGTTGTTTCTGACGAATTTATTATCGATGATATATTTGAGGGCAAGTATCGCTACTATGTCTTAGCACAAAACGCGCCTTTGACTTACGAAGAATCTATCAACTACACGGGACTTGACAACAGCACGAAACCAAGGTTGATTACCAAGGCTCAAGCTAAGGGCTACAAGGTTTCTGGTAATACGGTTAACCACCCAGTAGATGTTGCTAGCAACGAACTAACGGCTGCAAGCAGGAAGACAGGCACGAGCTATAACGTAGTATTTATTCCACAAGGCGTACCTGCTGCAACGGCTCCTGTTGTATTCCAGATCGACAACGGTAAAGTTCCGGTTATTACGTTTAATCCTGACCCGCTTGTATTAAAGCAAACGGCAGTTTCTACTACTATTACCGACGATGCCCTTAAAGCAGGCGTAGTTGCTATGGACGAAGAAGATAAAAATATTAGTGCTAAGGTTAAAGTAATTCGCCCGACGGGCATTGAAATTCTTGACCAGAGAAATGTTGGCGTTTGGCAGATTACCTATGAGGTTACCGATAGTGATGACAACACAGTCACAGCTGTTCGTGCTGTTGTGGTTAACGACGGACGCTACATTATCGATCCGGCCAAGAACGTTATTATTGGTGCGCGCGACTATGTTGTTGCAAGATCTGTAGTTTCAGGTACTGAAGATGACGCGAAAGCTCGTTCGTATCTTGAGGCTTACGACATCAAGGGAAACACTTTGCCGGCAGGCTGGACTGCTGCACCTGCTGGTTATGTAGCTAATGCTGAAGCAAAAACGTACCCGATTACGTGGCAAGCAACAGGCTCTGGTGGTACGGTTACGAAGAGCATTAATGCAACTGTTGTTGATGCCGATGTCATTGATGATGGTGGCAAGAATGGGCAGTACGCAATTGTTGCTTCAAACTTCAAGACCAACCCGACTGATGCTCAAGCTATTTTGAATGGTCGCCCGAATACCTTTATTGCGGAAGCTAAAGCGAAGGTTATTAAGCTGGTTCAAACTGACGCAGACGGAAAACCGCTGCCAGACAAGGCTGTTGAACTTTCAACTTACGGTGACTTCAAAACAGCAATAGGCATCTGGGGCGGTATTACCTTTAAGATTCAAGACATTGCAGTAACGGCTCAGAAGGCTGCTGTTACCGGAACTGTTTCTTATGGTGAATGGCCAGAAATTAAGAATGCTGTACCCATCAATATTTGGGTAGGCGAAGCAAGCAAGCAACAGGCTGGTTCTATCTTGCCTGCGGCCTACACCGGCATTAAGCATGGCGTAACCGCAACAGATGAAGAAGCAAAAACAACAAGCAACCCAACGGGAGACATCACGGCAAGCCTTATCGCTACCGCCGATCCTTCAACGGGTGAAGTTGACTTTAACAAGGTAGGAACCTATCTGGTTAACTTCAGCGTAACCGACTCTGATCACAACACCACAATCACTTCGCGTGTTGTTGTGGTAAACGATGGGCGCTTTACGGTAGGCAAGAGCCGCATTTTGCGTGCGAATTCTTTCGTAACGCAAGTTGCTAATGTGAACTCAAACGATCTTGATGGAGATATCAAGACTAAGTCTTCTGCAATCTTGATTGATGCAAAGACTAACGCTGAAATTGATGCTTCAGATATTAAGATTGCTGAAAACGGTTACCAAAAAGCTGTTGGTGTCTACCCAATCACGGTTAAGGGCAAAGATGTTGATCCAGCTAACCCAAGTGCAGAACTGTGGTTGGAGCGCCCCATTACGGGTGAAGTAGTAGAAGCTCCGATTGTTATCGTTGAACCAAACGACCCGAACAAGGATAACTACTATTTGTTTGGTCAAAACCTTGAACTACGCATTGCAGACGCTCAAGAAATTCTGGACGCCGCTGACGTGCAAGCTGCAATGCTTGATGCAATGTTGGCAGGCAGCCGCAAGGCAAGTGCCGATGGTTCGCTTACTCCGTTGACCACGATCGTAACTGATTGGGGCGGCTTTGCCGCAGATCGTGGCACCTACCGGGTAACTATTGCGGATGATGGCGGAAATATTTCAAGAACGTTTACGGTTACTGTTTCTGAAGGCCCTGCTCCGAAGATTTTCTTTAACGGAATAGAAGCTCCTGCAAAAGAATCGGAAACGGTGAAGTACAACCCAGCGAGCACTGATAATGCAACCAGAGAAATGCTTATGAATGGTGTTACAGCAACGGATGATCCTGATGGTCCACTGACAGACACTATCATCATCAATCGTGGTGCTGACGGCAAAGAAAACCTGCCCGCTATTCCGCTTAACAAATTCTCTGTTACTAAGATTTCTTACTATGTAGTTGATAGCGACAGGAACGAAAAAGAAGAGACCCGTATGTTTGTTGTTGACGACGGTTCGGTTACCGAAAACAACGGATATATTCTTCGTGCCGGTTCGTTCGTTATGGAGCTTGCGGACGTTGAGGCCTATGCAGCATCTGCACACAAAAGCTTGATTCTAGAGAAATCTGGTGCTGAAGCTTGGCACGTAACGGGCAGTGAAGATTTCCCTGCAACACCAGATGTCCTTACCCTTGGTGGCTTCAAGGCAGATCCTGGTGATTGGAAACCTGTTATCGTAGTAAAGGAAAACCCTGGCGCGAACAAAGAAATTACTGCTCGCGTACTAGGTGCTGGTATTATTGGTGGTAATGGCGACGAATATTCAATTATTGGCAAGCCGTTCCGCGTAAACAAAGACCAGGCTGCCGCCCTTCAGGCAAAAGCTGGTACCCCAGCATACAGTGCGGAATTTGTACAACGCGCTGGCGTACAGAGCTACCTGCGTGCTGACGGATTGAATGAGGCTGGATCTCCTGCGCTTTCACAAGACGGTGGTTTTGCAACGGCGACCTTCCTAACCGAAGATGATCCGAATTACCCAAGTACGTTTACAGTTCGTTTCTGGGTAAACGAAGACCACACAGCATTTATTGATGTTCCGGTAGAAGTTTCTCAAGGAAACTACCCGAACCTTGACGTGCCTGAATTTAAGCAAGTTGATGTTGGAAGCGTATTTAACGATGCGAAGTATGTCGAAGGCGTTACCTATAACGATGCTGAAGACAAGACAGCAGACCTGAGATTTACCTACGACAGGCCAGTTAGCACGGTTCAAGAAGGTGTATTTGTAGTTACCTATAACGTAACTGACACCGAAAACAACACAACTACGAGAAAAGGCGCTGTACTCGTTGGCGACTGGATTATCGAAGGCGATTATGCGGTTAAGGCAAGCAACTTCTTCGTGACCGAAAAAGATCTTGAAGGTCTGACGGATGATGAAAAAGAAGCGTTGTTGCTGGCTGTGAGCCACGCTGAAGCGATTCACCTGCTTCGCGACGAAGACGGCATTGTTATTGGCTTCGAGCCTGCTGAAGTTGAAGTGAAGGAACTTGATGCTTCGACTCCGGGTACTTTGAAGGCTGTAATTGGCGTTAAAGATGTTGATAAGCCGGTGAAGACCGCAAGCGGTAAGGTTATCCAGAAAGATATTATCAGCAATACGCCTGATGCAGATGGTAAGGTAAACGACAAGAATACTTCCGATCCGAATGATGCAAACCGCTACATCGCTGCGGCAAATAACGTAACGATTCCTTACGACGAAGCAGTAAGGCTTGCTGGCAAGACAGACGATGCTACCAATAGACGTCTGATTGCTTTGGCTGAAGCTGTTGGTTACAAGATTCTGCCTACGGGCACCGATTCGCAGCATCCTGTTGTTGTGAAGGAAAACAACATTGAAGCTAAGAATGGTGAATTCACCGTAACCTTCGCCCCATCAGGTGTTGGTGGCGTTGAAGCAACCGTAACCTTCACTGTTTCTAAGGTTTTGGGACCGACCATTGCCTTTGATGGTCCGTTGAAGTACGGGCAAACTGATACCCCGTCGTTTATTAGCCGTGAGCAATTGCTGGCTGGTGTTACCGTAGTCGATCCTGAAGACCCGACGGTTGGGCTTGGCGACGTGGTTATTACCGACCCGAAGACCGGAGCATTCCCGGTAATCGATACTTCGAAACCAGGTTTGACGGTTGTTGATTATTCTGTAACTGACAAGGTTACGGGCGAGGTTCACACTGCGAAACGTGTTGTAGCTGTTGGTCAGACTGACGAAAACCAATGGTTCATCATGATGGCTTCGGATTACACCATCCATCGTGACAACGTTCCTGCTGATGAAGCTGGCAAGAAGAGCCAAATTCTGACGCAAACGGGCGCGACCGCTATTCGCAAGGCTGACTACGCGAGTGTTCCGGTTACGGTTTCAAACCTTGGCGGATACACCAATACTCGTGGCGAATATCCTGTTGGATTGACGGTTGTTGGCGACCCAGCTCGTGGCGAGCAAAACCTGAACGCAACCAGAATTGCGACCGTAATTGGTGAGGCTACTACCTATCCGGTGAACTTCCATCCGAATGGTGGTACGCTGACTGGTCCTTCAAGGATTCTGGTTCAAGAACCGAACTTCACTTTGCCTTACCTGCCGAGTTCGCCTGTTCGCGAAGGTTACACCTTCCAAGGCTGGATGACTGCAGATCAAGCTCCGTTTGGTGCGGGTACGAAGATTGATGGCGAGACCACGGTTTACGCTAAGTGGCAGGCGAACCCTGTTCAGCCAACGCCTGAGCCCCCTAAGGGTGATACGTACATTTACGTTAATCAACCGCCGGTTTATGTAACCACTGGTTCTTCGCGTCCGGTTATTAACGTGGCTGCAACTCCGAGCTACGAGCCTGTTCCAGAGCCTGAAACGCCCGAGAAGGAAATTACTCCGGTTGAAATTAATCCTCCGTTGAACCCCTTGGGTGGCGGCGGTATCCCGGCTGCTGGTGGTTGGTCACTGTTTAACGTGCTGGCGATGATTCTGTCTGCACTGTTGCTGTTGATCTTCTTCGTGAAGTTCTTTACCGACCGCAACGACAAAGAAGAAGAGTACAAAGAAAAGCCCATCGACCAGTCTAAATGGCTTGCGATGACGCCTGAACAGCGTACGGCACTTCTTGCGCTGCGTGAACAAGAGCGTGCGGATTGGAATTCTTCCCATTCGAGCGCGAAGCCGAAGAGCACGTATGTGAATCTTCCGGTGCTGGCGATTGTGGCATTCGTGTTTATCGAAGGCCTGGTAATCTTGCTGGCGACGCAGAACTTCTTCGGAAGCATGGAGCTTATCGATACGTGGACGCTACCGCTTTCAGCTGTGATCTTGGTGCAACTTATTGTGCCGATGGTGGCTGCGATGGTTAGGAATCGCAACCGCTCCGCAGCTGCTGCGAGGAGCAGAAGCTACGCGTAAGCTTTTGAGAGCGTGACTAGAAGACGCCCGCCTTGCGCGGGCGTCTTTTTTTGAAAAGACTGTCGGGCACGCTGTGCCCTCTCTAAATATGTCATCCTGAGCCCACATGTCATCCTGAGCGCAGCGAAGGATCTACTGTCGGACACTTTGTGCCCTCTCTGTTAATACTTCGTTCGCTAACGCTCACTCCGTTTTGGATTCTTCACTACGTTCAGAATGACATAGGAAGGACGTTCAGAATGACAAAAAGCGTTGTTCAGAATGACATAGGAGCAGGTGTCATCTTGAGCTTTCGTGTCATCCTGAGCGGAGGGTGCGAAGCACCCGAAGTCGAAGGATCTAAAATTCAAGCACGTGGATCCTTCAGGTACGCGCTACGCGCAACCTTCAGGATGACAAAAAGGCTGGATTCTTCGGCTACGCTTCAGGATGACAAGGACAGAACACACGAGAGCTGTCCCCGTGTGTTCGCCCGGCAAGAGTTCCTCTAAAATGTAAGTATAAATGACTCTAAAATGCAAATCTAATTCCTCTATTATGTTATAATACACAAAGCGAAGCATGAAAACTCACCTCAGACTCCAAAATAATAAGGAAGAAAAAAATGACACTTCGTAACAAAAACTATCAAGATCGCCTGCTTGATTCACGTGTCGACAAGCTTCTTCAAGCATTTGGGGCTGTTGAAATAGTCGGCAGCATGTGGTGCGGCAAAACGTGGATGGCCGAAGCACATGGAAAGAGCAAGATTAGCCTCGCAATAAAAAATACTCGCTTGCTTGTTGAAACCGATAGCTCGCTTGCTTTTGAAGGGGAAAAGCCACGCGTTATCGACGAGTGGCAAGAAATCCCTTCGCTTTGGGACGAAACGCGTGTTATGGTAGATGAGGCAGGCGGCAAGCGCGGTCTTTTCATTCTTACCGGTTCGTCTACGCCTGCAAAAGACGCAATTTTCCACAGTGGTACAGGACGAATTGCCCGCGTGCACTTAAGGCCAATGAGTCTCTACGAAACAGGCAATTCTACGGGCAAAATATCTTTGTCGGGGCTATTTGAGAACAACTTTATTCCCCATGAAACATCAACAAGCTTACTTGATCTTGCAAAACACATCTGCAGAGGTGGGTGGCCGGGAATGATTGCGCTCGACAAAAGCACGGCAGCATTGGTTTCTCCGCAGTATTTAGACACTTTCGTGTCGTCTACATCAAGCCGTGCTGGTTTTAACGAATATCGAGTTCGGCGTCTTTTGGTATCGTTGGCACGCAACCTTGGGCAAGCGGCTACTTATCAAACTTTAGGCAGCGATATTGTAGAGGGTAATCTTGATAAAAAGAATGAAATTATTAACAGACAGCAAGTTGAAGAAATTCTTAGTCATTTAAAGCGCCATTTTCTTTTGGAAGACTTGAGCGGTTGGGATGCGCCTGTTCGTTCCAAGTCGCGCGTTAGGGTCAAGCCTAAGCGGAGTTTTGTTGATCCATCTTTGGCAGCGTCGCTTTTGGGTGTCGACGAAAGCAGGTTGCTCGATGACATGCAACTATTTGGTAAGCTTTTTGAAGAGCTTTGCTTGCGTGATCTGCGAATTCTTGTTTCAACTATGGATTCTGCTCTACCTGATTCGGTAAAATACTACACCGATTCAGACAATTTGGAGGTTGATGCGATTATTGAACTGCGTGACGGCCGCTGGGGTGCGATCGAAATTAAGCTTGGCGAAAATAAGGTTAACGAAGCAGTGGCTAACCTAGTTCGACTGAAGGCAAAAGTTGCCGCAAATCCACTAGCTAAAAATAGGGAACCTAGTTTCATGGCGGTTTTGGTGGGGAAAACAGAGTTTTGCCGAAAGACCCCCGAGGGTGTGTATGTAATACCTATTACAAGCCTTGGTGCATAACCGGAAGAACCTAGCTTTAAAATTACTGTTCGTCATCCTGAGGCACCCTTGTCATCCTGAGCGAAGCGAAGGATCTAAAACTTCCTAAGGCGAGCTCACATGGATCCTTCGGCTACGCCTCAGGATGACATAGGGGCTACGCCTCAGGATGACAAATATCTGTCGGTTGCTAGAGCAACCTCTCTATTTACACTTCGTTCGCTTCGCTCACTTCGTTTTGGATTCTTTACTACGTTCAGAATGACATAGGAGCAGGTGTCATTCTGAAGCCCACATTTCATCCTGTGGGAGTATGTCATCCTGAGGAACCCTTGTCATCCTGAGCGGAGGGTGCAAAGCACCCGAAGCCGAAGGATCTAGCGAAGCGAAGGATCCACAACTCAAAACATAGAAGAACAAGTGTTTGCAATGCATCAAAAATATGCTATTCTACTTCTTGTTGATGCTGAGGCATGTTTGCCTCGAACTTATCCCATGTATCCTCAAAACATAATTCAAGAAATCCATTAACCCGTTTATGGTCTATGTGTTGACATACGTAATAATACGTATACTATATAGAGGAGACAGAAAAAATGACTGCCCGAGAACTTAAGAAAAAACTTATTGCTGCTGGGTGGAAAATTATCGAAGGAAAAAATCATTCGCTTGCTACACATTCCGAAAAGATTGGCACCCAAATAGCAATTCCTCGGCATAAAGGGGATATTCCTGTTGGAACCTTAAGAAAAATTCTTCGAGATGCAGGGCTAGAATGAATTCTTTGATAGCGTTAGGAGTAAAGATGAAGTATGTATATCCAGCTATTCTTGATGCAGATGGCGAAAAAATTGGCGTGACAGTTCCTGATTTGCCAGGGTGTCATACCTATGGAAAAGACAAAGCAGACGCGTTGTTTATGGCGCAAGATGCAATAGCAATGTGGCTTTGGAATGCGGAAAACAATAATTATCCTATTCCGCAAGCCTCAGAAACGTTATCTACTGGATCAGGTGAAACTCTTACTTTGATAGCTGCTGACACTGATGAATTTAGGAAATCTAATGATACTCGAGCGGTTAAGAAAACACTTTCGATTCCGATGTGGCTTAATTATCAAGCTGAAAAAGCAAATGCGCCATTTTCTCAAATCTTGCAACAGGGATTAAAAGAGTATCTTTGCATCACTGATTAAGAATTAGTAACACGTCCTGAAACCCCCCTGTCATCCTGAGCGGAGCACGTAGTGCGTAGTCGAAGGATCCAGAATTCGCGTAAGATTTCTGATAGATTCACGTTAGAAACACGCAAGATACCTCTGAAATTTTCACCAGTTTAATAAAAGATTTAGTGTCGAAAACTTTGTTAGTTCTGTTAAATACATTGGTCATACTGTTTCTTGCGGACGGACAAACTGTGCGGCGTAGGGATGCCTTCCTTTCCCAATTAACGTTTTGTATACACAACGAAAGGAACGGTGCCTTATGAAGGATTTATTTGAGGTAGTAAATGTTTTACTAGCTTTTGCAGGAGTAATCCTGCAGGCAATTGCTTTAGCAGTAAGTATTATTGCTCTAGTTCTTGACCGAAAAAAGCGACTTCCCCCTAGGGATGGGGGGAAGTCCCAAAAATAACATCCCGAACCGCACAAGTCAGTCCGAAGAGTCACGTGGAGTTCACGCTCTGCGTGACTCGTCTATTTTACACCCAAAAAAGTTTCTACTGCAATAGGGTAATTAGGTGGATCCTTCGCTTCGCTCAGGATGACATTGCTTGTCATCCTGAATGAAATGAAGGATCTATAACGAAGTGAGCGGAGCGAACGAAGTGTTAATAGAGAGGTTGCGCAGCAACCGACAGATAGTGTTTGCAATGTAGACTTAGTTCAGTGTGAGCATGAAAGGTAAATACGTAAAATAGGTATTGAAAATACGTAAAATAGGTAATATACTTTTCAGGGAAAAGGTGGCGGAATGAAACGAAGGGATTTGGTAAAAAAGTTGATGGCAGCAGGTTATAGATTGTGCAGAAAAGGAGACCATGCGATTTATGAAAAAGAAGGAAGGCGCTCTGTTCAGGTTCCCAACCATAAAGAGATAAATGAAAATACTGCCAAGGCTATACTACGAGTAGCGGAAATAGAAGATTAACAGGGGTGATTGAGATGGAATATGTTTATCCTGCCGTGTTTCACGCAAACAACGATAGCAGTTTTACCGTAATGTATCCAGATTTGCCTGGTTGCATAAGTGAAGGAAAATCGCTGGGAAACGCAATATGCATGGCGCAATCGGCTTTAGCGCAGTGGGTAAAATATCTTGCTGATAAAGGGGAGGCTGTTCCAAAAGCCTCATCTATTCAAGAAGTTGATTTGGGGGAAGGCGAATTCGTGAGCCTTATTCGTGCCGAAATTAAAGATGCGTATGCGGTTAAGCGCACTGTGAGCATCCCAAAATGGATGGACGAAAGAGCAATAGATGCCGGATTAAGCTTATCGCGTGTTTTGCAAGATGCGTTGAGTGAAAGGCTTGCAAAAATTTAACCATACTATGTGTCGGATCCTTCGGCTACGCCTCAGGATGACATAGGGGCTACGCCTCAGGATGACATAGGGGCTACGCCTCAGGATGACAAATATCTGTCGGTTGCTAGAGCAACCTCTCTAAAAATGTGTGTCGGGCACAGAGCAACCTCTCTATTTACACTTCGTTCGCTTCGCTCACTCCGTTATGGATTCTTCACTACGTTCAGAATGACATTGGGGTAGGTGTCATCCTAAGGCGAGCATGCCATCCTAAGGCGAGCATGCCATCCTGTGGGAGCATGTCATCCTGAACGAACGTGTCACCCCGAACTAGCATGTCATCCTGAACGAAGTGAAGGATCCATTTAGGTCCATTCGACTACGGGTGCTTCGCACCCTCCGCTCAGGACGACAACATAAACGGAGCGAGCAATAGCAACCGAAATGCACTTGCGCGCCTTCCCTAATAGGCTACAATTTGCTCACGATACAGAAAGGACGGGCGGTGTGGGAGGTTCTCCAAATTCGGTTGACTGGGGCAAGGTAAAGACCTCGGAGTGGGACAAAAAATTCGATTCTATTACGGACAACAAAAAGTTAAATGCCCTCATTCGCGATGAGGCTCTTAGGATATTTGAGCACCGCGACAATTCAGACTATGAGGATTTGAGCATCATTAATGCTACGACTAATTCTTTGGTGGGTAGGTCAACGAATGCAAAACAACCTGGTGAAACTAGGTATACGGAGGACTTAAGGCGCAAGATACAAGCGGCCCACAATAGAGGAAAATCTCTTATTTCAATACATAACCACCCTAATGACGCACCTCCATCACTGAGTGATTTGTCTTCTATGAATACTAGGGGGTATAGTAAAAGTATAGCAATAGGACACGGGGGCTCAATATTTGTGGTGGACAAAATAGCCACACGATTCATGAGGTACGACTACGCTGAATCATTCAATAGGCATATTCAGGATGGACTCAATGAGCACAAAGCTGCTATAATGGCACTCAAAGAACTGCAAGATAAGGGTTTAATTTCATGGAGAGAGTTATAAATGAAACCTGAATACAAGACACTACTTGATCGCATTCATCAATTTGGTGATATGGGTTCTATTGATGAGTATGGAAGCTATATTGACCATGAGGTGGAAAAGCTTTCGCTTGCTCTAACAAAGGAAGAATTTAGAGAACTTTGCAGAATCGAGGAGGAGCGTCAGCGTAATGCTGCCGTAGCCTAATGCAGATCTAACAATTAACGACCTAACCGCCTTCGGGCGGTTTTTTGTTGTGGATCCTTCGGCTACGCCTCAGGATGACATAGGGGCTACGCCTCAGGATGACAAATATCTGTCGGTTACTAAAGCAACCTCTCTAATAATGCTTCGTTCGCATACGCTCACTCCGCTGTGGGTCCTTCACTTCGTTCAGGACGACATGAGGGGGCGTTCAGGGCGACAAAAAGCTTTGGGTTTTGTCATCCTGAGCGAAGGGTGCGAAGCACCCGAAGTCGAAGGATCCATTTAGGTCCATTCGACTGCGCGCTTCGCGCTCCGCTCAGGACGACACAAAAGACGGAGTGAGCAAAGCGAACGAAGTATAAATAGAGAGCGAACGTAAGTGAGCGACAGATATAGAGGTTGCGCAGAAACCGACACACATTTGAGGGAGGACACAAAGTGCCCGACAGCAAGTTTAAGCGTCCGTTGATTTCATTATAATTTTGTATTACAATTTGTATTGCAAAATTAACAGAAAGGACTGTTCCCCTGTGATATGCGTACTCGATCGTGTTTCAGAGCGACACCCAGAGGCCACTTCCGAAGAAGTAACTGGAGCTTGGCTATCGCGCATCAAGACCCAATATCGCCTTGATGATGAACGCGAGTATATGGTAGCCATCGGGGTAACACCAAAGGGAAGGCTTTTGGAAATGATTGCTTTTGAAGATGGTGAAGATACCGTCATCTTTCATGCAATGAGAGCAACTAAAAAGATTCTTGCCGAGCTCGATATTTTATAAGGAGACATCATGGCATACACAAAAAAAGACGGAACTTTAGTTTCCGATGAATGGATGGACAAGATTGCTTCAGCAGCAGAAAGCGATGAACTTCCCGGTGTTGTTCTTTCAACAAAAACACACGCAGGTCGCCCAAAGCTCTACGAAGACAATGAGCTCAAGACCATTTCTTTCAGATTGCCAGTTTCACAGTTGGTAGCCATTGAAAGCGCAGTTAAGCGCAGCGGCGAATCGCGTTCAGACTTTCTTCGCGAGGCGGTAGACAAGGCTCTTACGGGGAGTTAGTTCGCCTCTAATTGTTGAAGGCAAAAAACATAGATCCTTCGGCTGCGCCTCAGGATGACAGGGGGGCTGGATGCTTCACTTCGTTCAGGACGACATGAGGGGGCGTTCAGGGCGACAAAAAGCTTCGGGTTTTGTCATCCTGAGCGAAGGGTGCGAAGCACCCGAAGTCGAAGGATCCATTTAGGTCCATTCGACTACGGGTGCTTCGCACCCTCCGCTCAGGACGACAACATAAACGAAGTGAGCGAAGCGAACGAAGTATGAATAGGGAGGTTGCGTCAGCAACCGACAGATAATTCAAGGATGGATTCTTCGCTTCGCTCAGAATGACAAAGAGGGGCGCCTCAGGATGACAGGGCGTTTTTACAGCATGGAGGCTGGGAGAATCCAGGTGTTTTCAGTTAGTGGCAGGCATTCCTTGGCTAGACATACCACGGTCCCAGAACCTCTTGTGATGTTCGGAATCTTATCAAGATACTGAAAGCTGTTAATCATTTTCGGCAGCGGATCGCTCGTTGTTTTTATCTCGATTGGATGCAGGGTGTTCCCGTTCGCCAACAAAAGGTCTATCTCATTTTTGTCGATATCGCGATAATAGAAAAGCGGCGGCCTGGTGATGCCGTCGTTGTAGAAGCTTTTGAGGATTTCCGCAAACACAAAGCTTTCGAAAATATGCCCCCACATGGCGCCACGAATCAGCTGTTCGGGCGTGTTCCAGCCGAGCAGCCAACAGGCAAGACCGGTGTCGAGAAAATACATTTTTGGAGCCTTTATCAGGCGCTTGTTGAAGTTGTTGCTGTACGGCTCAAGAAGGTACACAAGTCCGCTGGATTCCAACACCGAAAGCCAGGTTTTCACCGTTTTCACCGTTTTTCCGCAGAGTTCAGCCATGGTAGTCATGTTGAGCATCTGGCCGGAAAGCGACGCGCACGCGCGGATGAACTTGAGAAACGCCGATTCATCCGTAATGTTCAGTTCGTCACGAATGTCTTTTTCTATGTAAGTTTGCAGGTAGGAGCTGTGAAAATCGCTCCAGTCATGCAAATCGCTTTCCGTTTCATAGAGTTCAGGGAAGAACCCTTTATGGATTCGCGAGGTCAGAAGGTCAAAGTCGAGCCGCTGGTTTTGCATGGCGGCAATATGCTTGGTTGTGGGGGCGAAGGGGTCTCGATGATTGCTTGCGGAAAGTTCGCGCATCGAAAGCCCTAGCAGCCTGATTATGCCCGCGCGACCTGCAAGACTGTCGGATACTTTCTGCATTAGTTTCTGGCTTTGCGAACCAGTAAGGTAGTACTGACCTTTGGTTTTGTCTTCGTCGACCACGTCCTTGATGTATTCAAAAAGTTCGGGGACTTTCTGAATTTCATCGACAATAATTGGTGGTTTATTGATGTCAAAGAAATTCGAGGGGTTTTGTTTCGCGCTTTCGCGCACGAGGGGGCGATTGAGAGCCACGTAATTGATGTTTTGGTAGACCTCTCTGAGCAGGGTAGACTTGCCGACCTGTCGTGCGCCGGTTAACACGAGCACGGGCTTGCGTTTTGCGATGCGCGCCACAACGGGCTCAATGTGTCGGGGAATGTACATGGTTGCCTCCTGCGTGGGTTGTGTGAGTTGGGCTGCGCGAGCAATGTGGAACGTTTGAGTAATTTGGAATGTGATTCCATAATACTCGAAGATTTCGCTTGCTGTCAAGAGGAGAGGGGTGGATGGGTGGATTCTTCGCTTCGCTCAGAATGACAGGAGGGGCTTACAGAATGACAACCCATGTCATCCTGAGCGAAGCACGTAGTGCGGAGTCGAAGGATCCATAACGGAGTGAGCAAAGCGAACGAAGTGTTAATAGGGAGGTTGCGTTAGCAACCGACACATAGACTCTACGGAATTCAGGCTCATGGTGGCGCCGGCAACCTTACCTTAACCGCTCGCGTTGACACCGAACCCGGCAGTATTAGCATGGACCGCCCAGGGATGTATAAGGTTACCTATATCGCAGAAGATGCGGACTACAATCGGGTGGAAGCTTCCCGCATTATTCTCGTGACCGACGGCAGCTATGTGCCTGTGGGAGAATACGCGCTGTTTGCGGAAGATTTCACCATTGATAGTAGTGAAGTGAACCCCCAAGCCGCCTCTATTATTGCCAGCGCGAACGCGCAAGCTTGGAAGATTGACACAGGAAACCCGGTAAGGGTTGAACTTGAGATTGTTGCAATTCCTTCCGATTATCAGAAGGGCTGCGAAGCGGGGGATTACACCATCATTTTCAGGGTGGCAGAAAACCCCTCTTTGACCAAGAGCGTCACGGCAACGGTGAAGCACTACGAATACGCGCGGATTACGTTTGAGGATCCTTTGGTTTTGGAAGGTGACCCTGATAGCACAGGTTTTGTTTCCCGTGCCCAGCTTTTGGAAGGCGTTACCGCCTACAATTCTTTGGGGGAAAACTTTGCTTCCGCCATTAAGCTGAACCCCGATGCTGCTGGCAATGAAGTGATGCCGCAGATCCCGCTGAATGTAGCGGGCGACTATGAGGTTATCTATTCCGTCAGTGATAATTTTGGCAACGTCAACGTAAGGCATCGTGTGGTTACCATCGAGGTGAAGGAAGAGGATCCTCCTTTGCCACCAGTGACTTCAATTCAGATATTTGCGCGGGATAAGATCGAGATCGATCTGGACCAGGCGTGGGATATAGCATACTTGGGGCCCAACAGCAAAGCTCAGTTCGATCGGGTGCTTGAAGAGGATTTGCTGAACGCCTATGGCGTCCGAACCAGTAAGGGCGAAGCGAGCGCCACACCTATACATACTGAAAGTATTACGCCAGCCTTCGATAATCCGTTTGACTTTTACTACGGCAATAGTATTTATGGGTATGCGGACAGCGGGCGACTTCGAATGATTGCTGAAGAATTCACCTTTGAGGGCAGAGATTATGTCGTTACAATTCAGGCAGATGAAGATCCTGCCCAGCAACGCAACGCCATCATTACCGTTCTTCCGTGGACTACGGTGGAAGAAAACATTGTGGCAAATCACTTTGATATAGAAAAGCATCCAAGCGCACTTGATATTATGAACCTGCCTATAGCCGAACGCGATCAGTGGCTTATTGATAAAGCAAACGTTCAAGGTAGGCTTTCCGCAAGCAATGCTTACGGAACTGCCCCAGTTGAAGTTGTTTCAACGAATATTTTGGCTGACGGTAAAACTGGTGGCATGTATGAAGTGACCTTTAGGGTGGTAGGTAGCACTGATGAGGGGTCTCAGGTCACGGTGGAGGTTTTTGCTTGGCCGCCGCCTTCCGCAAGTCTTCTTGTTTCCAGTCCTATAGAGATTTGGATTGGGGACCCTGCCGAAAAACCGGCTGGTGCTTTATTGCCTGGTGAATTCAGCGTGTTGAGAGGAGTTATGGCCTACATTCAGGATACGGACGTACTCTTAATAGTTCAACCATTTGTCGAAGGAGCGGTGGACGAAACGAAGGCGGGCATTTACCCCCTGAAGTATAGCGTGACTCCTTTTTCCGCAGGTGGTGCCGAAGCCACGCGGGTAGTGGTGGTAAACGATGGCAACTATACCGTGGGCGACGAATATATTTTGTACGCGGAAGATTTCGAGAAGCAGGCTTCAGAGGTAAATGCCGCAGCTGAAGCGATTCTGGCTGATGCAAAGGCGCAGGCTTGGAAGGTTGATCAGGCTGTTGCAGGTGGCGTTTCGCCCGCGAACGTTGTGGTTTCTTCTGTCGCCAGGAGTTATCAGGCGAACTGCGCGGGGGGCGACTATTCAATCGGCTTATGCGTGGCAGAAGACGACACGGTGCAAAGAAACGTTGTGGCGAGCGTAATTGGCTCTGGTGGAGGCTATTCGGCAGTGGTATATCCGCCGATTCTTGCTACCTGCTCGCCTGATGAACCGCCTGTTTCCGTTGAAGAATTTGTGGCACAATGTTCCGCGGAAGACCCTTCTGGCGCTTTCTGGATTGAAAGTGTTGAGGTGAGTTTCCCCGGGCGCGAAGATAGTCCTGCAGAACTCAACGTTGGGCTTTGCAAAGTGGTGGTGGAAAAAACTAATGCCCAGGGAGATAGGCTTGTTGAGACGCATTTGCTGATAGTTGATGATGGACGCTACACCATGGACTTCGTAAACGGGATTATTGTTGGCGCGCGTGATTGTGTTGTTCCCCGTTCGAGCTATGGTGTGGCTGAATTGCAGGTGAGAAATCTTTCCTTCGTTGAAGCTTACGACTTGTTGGGCAACCCTCTTGAGGTTGTGCAGATGGAGCTCCCTGTTGGAAGCGATGGTTTGCCGGCGGTAGGGGACCATGTGGTTAATTTCATCGTGGAGGGCAAAGGGGGAGTAGTTATTGCCCCGATTACCGTTCATGTTGTTGAGGCTGAGACTGTGGAAAATGGCGACAGGGAAAGCCAGTACGCGATTGCTGGTTCAAAGTTTGTAGTTACGCCCGAGAAGGCTCAGGCAATGCTTGATCAGGGGGTAGATGCGTTTATTGAAGCAGCGGGAGTTAAGGTCTTTCCGCTGGTTAGGTCTGCCACTGCGAAAGCGGCGCGTCTGGTGAGCTCTGGTGATTTTGCAGCGGAGGAAGGTGTTTATCTGTGCGTCTTCGCGGTTGAGGGGCTGGAAGATGTTTTGAAGATAGGCGTTGCTGGAATAGTGCAAGACTGGATTGTCGTTGATCCGCCGGGTCCTGGGCCTGACGATGAGCCGGGGGATGGCCCTGGTTCGGGCGACGGGGACCGGGAACCGACCCGGGAGATGGCCCAGGAACTGATCCTGGCGACGGACCTGGAGATGGTCCGGGAACTGACCCTGGGACCGATCCAGGGACTGACCCTGGTACGAACCCTGGGACCGACCCAGGTACAAATCCGGGGACTGACCCGGGAACCAACCCGGGTACGAATCCCGGGGGCAATAACGGAGGATCTGGAAGTTCAGGTGGATCGGGTGGTTCCGGCGGCTCTTCCTCAACCGAGCCAATTATCATCGTTCATCCGCCACGGGTGACGGTTACCACCCCGGGCTCGAGTGAACCTCGCTACGTATATCTAGATCCTCAGGACGCTTCGGCTAAAGAAGATGCCGAAGAAGAGGAAGTTAATGCAGTTGAAGAGCCAGTGGCTGAAAAAGAGACAAAGACAGACCTGGAGAAAGAGGATTCAGGAAAAACTATAGACGAAGACAAGAACCCAACTACCGCCAAGAACAACTCTATGTTGTGGCCGGTTGGGCTTATTGCCATACTGCTTGCGGCTTTGCTGGTTGGGGTGCTGGCGATCACTCTTAGTGCCAAAAACCGCAACTAAGGCAAAAGACTGTCATCTTAGGGCGCACATGTCATCCTGAGGCACGGCCCATGTCATCCTGAACCCCACTTGTCACCCCGAACTAGCATGTCATCCTGAGCGCAGCACGCAGTGCGGAGTCGAAGGATCCATATAGGTCCATTCGACTACGGGTGCTTCGCACCCTCCGCTCAGGACGACAAGAGGTGATGTCATCCTGAGCGTTAGCGAAGGATCCATAAACGAAGTGAGCGAAGCGAACGAAGTATAAATAGAGAGGTTGCGTTAGCAACCGACAGATAGAGATAGTTGAAGAATGGATCCTTCGGCTACGCCTCAGGATGACATTTGTAGAGAGGTTGCGAAGCAACCGACAGATATTAGGGCGAACGTAATCAACGAACAGATAGTCGAAGGATGGATTCTTCACTTCGTTCAGAATGACATGGGGTTTTTGTGGTAGAATTCATAGATATATTAGATTTGATGGGTGGATTTAAGGGGCAAATCCGATGAAAATTAGGAACAAAAAAGTTCCGCTTTACTGGGCATTGAATTTCGTGCTCTTTGCGGCGCTTGCTTTCGGCACCTTTGGGTTTATGAACAGCACGGCGTATGCGGACGACACTAACACTCTTGCAACCAAAATTAAAACGGCGTATCCAGCGCTAACCGTCGAGGTCAGTGGCGAAAACGTCCTGGTCACCGGCACGGCAACAGCGACCGGCGCTCTTTCCCTCGACATCAACGAGGGCGTGACCATCCAGTGGAACGCGGTGCTTTCGGGCAGCGTCAACACGCGTTACCTTCTCAGTCTGAAAGGCGCAGGAGCACTGGAACTGACTAGCCCCGCTTCGCTCATCAACACGGGAACTGGCGGCGCGATCCAGATCGAAGACGCCAACGTGCAGGAAGGCAAGGGCACCACGGTTACCGTGGGCGGTGGCGCGATTTTGGCTTCAGGGCGCGGCGGAAACCCCCTTCTGGTTTCGGCAAACTATGCAACCATCAACGTTGAAGCAGGCGGCACCGTTGAAAGCTACGCGGACAATTCTAACGCGGCAATTCAAGTGGCGAACAATTTCCAAGGCGTTAAAATAAACGTGAGCGGCACTGTTGCTGCTGCTGGCAGCGGGTATGCCATCAACGACGGCGCGGGAACAACGGTCAACAATAATTCTACGACAATTACGATAAATAGCGGGCTGGTGTCTGCAGTGGGCGCGAGTGCGGTTCATTCGACCGGCCCCGCTTCGACGGTAACGGTGGCGGGCGGCACGATAACGAACGCGGCCACCAGCACGGCAAACCCCACAATTTACATGAACGCGGGCAGCGGCACCAACGTTACGATTAACGGGGGGCTTGTTGAAAACACTTCGCCGAGCAACACCAGTTATGCTGTGATGACCACGGGAAACTTGAGTATGACGGGCGGCACGGTAAGCACCATTAATGGGCGCGCGATCAACATGGTTGGTTCGCCCACGTATACGAATCCGGTTGCTACCATCAGCGGCGGCACGGTGCGCGCGACCGGCGACGGCGTGGCGATTAGCACGGCAACCACGAACACCGCGAATGTGGCGGGTTCTTCCATCGTTGTTTCTGGCGGCAGCGTGAGCGCGCTTTCGGGAAATGCTATCAACTTGACCGGCGCGAATTCTTCGGCGCTGGTAACAGGCGGCGTGGTTTCGGCGACCGATGGCAACGCGATTAACGCGACGGCTGCTGCTGCGAATTATTTCACGAAGATTACGGTGGAAGGCGGCACGGTTTCTGCCACAGGAACGGGCAACGCGATACATTCCAACAGCTCAGACGCCGAAGTGGTGGTTTCGGGCGGTTTGGTTTCGGCAACCACGGGAACGGCCATTAATGTGACCGGCGTGAATGCCAAAGTTAGGGCAACGGCGCCATCGACCACTGGCGTGGGCGGGCGAATCTCGGCGACCACAGGAACGGCGATTAACGCCACGGGCACTTCTTCGGCGATTGTGGTGGGCGGCATT
>Ga0209755_10001559_pt1 | contig 34951 bp, 74 predicted proteins | sample TergutCo191P1_FD_187301 | JGI IMG/M metagenome (GOLD analysis project Ga0209755, IMG submission 187301) | Cornitermes sp. P1 segment gut microbial communities from Petit-Saut dam, French Guiana - Co191P1 (SPAdes) (version 2) | ecosystem: Host-associated > Arthropoda: Insects > Digestive system... | reverse complement strand
CGATAGGGTTGTTCAAGGGACGGTTCGTCCGGCTTGTGGTGGAGGAGGACGATCGTGTCAAGGAGGCGATGTTCAAGCGCCTGATTGCGGATATGGAACGGTACATTGTGCCGGTGCGTGAACTGAAAAGCTCGCCGCGCAAGTGGAGGTATTTCAACAAATACAAGTGCAATCAAAAACCTTCGTTCTGAGGCTTAAGTTGATGATGTTGAGCCAGACGGCATCTGCAAAAGATTCCGTTGCGGTTTGTTTCTTGTTCTTTTGCATCCGGGATAATCGCATGAATAATACAGGCCAAGGCCCCGATATGGATCAAGTGATTGAAAATTCTCCATCCTCTCCCCCTAATCGTCTTCGTATCCGAGTTCCTTCAGCTCGGCTTTGAGCTTCCCGATGTGTGCGGTCAACGCATCAGCCAAAAGACTGCGGTCAATCATGACGGCACAGCCGGTTCCCCTCGGTACCAGTTTGGAATGATCGGATATGCGCACCTGTTGCCCTTCAATAGCCAAGACCTCTTCCATTTTTGAAATCGAACCGACCATGCCGTTGATTTTGTCAAGTTTCTCTTTGTTCATCCGCCGCCTCCACTGTTCGCCATTCCCCACCGATTTTTTTATCCCCAAAGTCGGCTATTCTTTTTTCCAAAATGTCCATACACGCCTTTACGAGATTTAACTCGTTGATCGTTACGGGCTCGGTCAACAGGAACGATCCCGTGAAGTCGATGAAGTCCTGTATGTACTTCCTCTGCTTTACAACCTGCACTATGCTTATTCACCTCCTTCTGGTTTTTCTTTCAGCAGTTTTCGCAATTCCTTTGTGTGCCGCCTCAGTATCTTTAGCGGAACGGTAAAATCCAACTCCATGTTTGCCAATGCATCAACGGCTGAGGCACAGTTTCTTAGCTCGTTGGTTTTTGCCAATATACGGCGCATAAACCATTCTTGCATATGGATATGCCGAGAGCGTCTCTGCTCGGCAGCTAGAGCCGTTTCGCAGTGATTCTGTATGTCATTCTTTGTCATGTATCCCCCTAATCTCTCAGAAGCGCCCATGCCAACACTGCCAACCTGCTTATCCTTGTAAGGTTATTTTTCACCAGGCTTGGACACCTCCGCACTGACAGTTATCTCTTCCAACCCCGCTTTTACACCTGCCAATATTTGGCGCATATCCAAGGCTTCGTCGTAGGCAGCTTTTCCAATCTCGCCGGCAAGCCGAAGCAGATCGCGCCTTAGCGAATGATCCTTGACCGCTCGCACGTAATAGTCGTAGTTGGCAGACGAAGGGACGGCATTGAGTATGGAGCTTATATAGGCAAGTCCGCCGGATTCGTCCAAATGATAAGGCTCCTTTCTACTCAGCTCGATTTTCAGTGCCAAAAGATCTAGCGAAAGCTCCTTGTCCAGAACGGACAGCATCCCTTCGTAAATCCTTTGGTGCGCTCTGCCGAAAAAATCCTCTGGTTGTAATCTGCTTTCCTTAATGCGAGAGTGGAATATGCAGCTTAAGACCGCCTTTTCCAATTCATTGTCGTGTGGAGGCTGTTTGTGTCCCATGCCTTCCCTCCTAATCTTATGTAATTTTGTGAGCTTATACCGTCAACCACGATAATCGCCTCTTCGTTCATGAAAACTTCATACTAAATGGTATGGTATTTACATCGGTTTGTCAATAACCTCATACGAAATGGTATTGTTTTTCTTCAGAATCCAGCTAGAATTGCCGATATATGAGCGTGGAAGGTTTAACCCATGAGGAAATCGGGCAGATTTTGGGCATATCCCCGGCGGCGGCGAAACAACGCCTTAGAACCGCCAAAATACAGCCCAAAGCGCAAACCGGCAGAATGAACTTTTACGACGAATCCGTGGTTGACCTTATCCGTGAAGTGCCTAAAGGCGGCAGGCCGAAAAAGAAGCGGGAGCCTAAAGCCTGAAATTGCCGACGCTGCCCCGTGGCACGTAACTTCTTTCTGGTTTCATACGCAAGCCGTGAGGCCGCACCGTTGCGCCCAACCGCCGATATTCCAGCCGCAAGTCCGTTAGCCTGTTGTTTGAGCGTCTCCATTCGTTCCTCATTTTCGGGTCTGTATCCCTTAGCGGTTTTAGCGCGTTCAGCATTTCCCGCTCCCGTCTCATTGCCGTTTCAAGTTTTCTTTGCGCCTGTTCCGCCTCGTACAGGCTGATTCGTTGCCCGTTCCACACCACGCCGTCGGCGTTGCGCTTTTTTAGCTGGGCCAATTCGTCAGGGGAATGCGCACGTTGGGATACGCCGATGATGAAGGGGTAAAAAATATGCCGACAATTCCAATACCCAATCGGTCGGCCTTCCAAGTGGTGGGGAACGCCGTCGATGTCAACGGCGGTTTCAAGATTTTGTAGTTTCTCGTATTCGGCGTGGGTGAAAATATTTCCCTGGGCATCTTCGTGGTCTTCCGCGCTGTGTTCGTGCGCCGAAATCTCCCACCCGTCCGCGCCTATCTCCGTGGCGATCTGCTTCTGCACGTCCTGCACAATGCTGGTAAATTCGCCGACCAGATCCCTGCGCACCGCCGAGTCCATCCTCATGCTTCTGCCGCTTGCGTAGCTGATAGTGGATATCCCCTCCCGGGCAAGCTCACGTATCGTCTTGCGCATGACGCTTGGCAGGTCCGCGCCTCCGTCGGCTATCAGCCGCGTCATCTTGCCTATCTTGTTTTTGTAGCGGCTGTCCACCGCCCCGCTCCTTGCCATGTGCCTGTACCTGCCGAGTGCCGCCATGAGCATGTAGCCGGAACGGGCCTTGAACGTTTCCAGCGGGGGAAGGGTAACGCCCTTCCGCGCCGCAAGGGCCACGCCGCCAGAGTAGGTCATCGTCATCACCTCGTCGAACAGCCTCTCGATGTCCCTTTCGTTGGCGACGTTAGCCCTGCCCAGGTTGCGGTTCGCCCTTCTCGCGTCGGCGTTTAGGTCTGCAAGGGGTTGCTGCGAATGCAGGTATTCCCTCAACTGTTCTGGTGCCATTGACTGCAACCGCCGTATGCGTTCCCCCGCGTCGGTCAGGTGGCGATCCTCGGCAAGCCAGATGCGGTTGGCTATGCGGTTTATGTACAGGTCAAGCAGTTCGTCGAGGTTCAATCATCGTTCCCCGAATCATCTTCGTCATAGACTATATCCCGAGCCATACGGACACCATGCCTTGCAAAAAGGCCTTCCTCGTAATCGCAATAACAAGAGTAGTGGGGATGGTCTGGATTGGTGAAGATGCCCTCGTGCCACCAAGGGCAGTTACGCATTTCGCAAACAATATCAACATCATAACCGCTTTGACAACAGATACGCTCTGACATTTAATATTCCCCCTCTGGTATACGCCCCTCCACCCGTATCCGTTCCACCTCCGCCTCTGCGTCAGTTTTCTCCATGCCCATGTAGTCCATGAGGAACTTGACCCTGCTCATTACCCCGTCGTCTATCATTTCCAGAGCAAGCCGCTTTTCCTCGACCTTCGCAAGGTCACCGTCGTAGTTGGTGTTAAGGCTGAACTCCCACTTTTCCGCTTCAGCGTCGGGTACGCCCCTCCACCTCGCGCCCAGCCTCACGGCGCTGGTTATCACCTCGCCCATGTTCACGGCGAACGCGCCAAGCACGGAGTTTGCGGCTGCGGCGTGGATGCTTGCGGCCTTGCCCGACTCGACACCTTTGGGGCCGCCCTCGAAGGGTTTTGCGCCAAGAACTTTCATGCGGGTCTCGCTGGCTTCCATGTCCCTTTGCATGGCGGCAAGCCCGTTACCTGACAGTTCCGCATACGTAAGCCTTCCGTTTCCCGCTAGCCACGGTGTCACGTCCCCGCCTACCGGTATTGTCATTGGCGTGTTCGTCGGTTTGCCCTTGGCATCTTTTTCCATCGGTATATGCGACTCGTTTTCCACCGACACGTACAACGTAGGCGATGCAGACAGATGCAATGCGTTTTTGAGATCCGCCGATTGCTGGTAATGCCCGATGTTCTCGTGGGCAAGGTCAAGCAGCATCGATTTTTCGGGTTCCGGCGCGGGGCAGGGGAAGAACGGGATAAACGAAAACGGCTGCCCGCCCATTCTCGGTGTCATTACCGGCCCGGGTATGAATTCCTCTTTGGCTTTTCTACCCTTGGTTTCACTCGGGGTGTATTCCTGCTGGGTGTACACGCCGTCGGCAAGCCGCAACACACGATAGCGGGTCTTGATTGTCGGGGCGAATTCGTCATTCGCCGTGTCATCGAAGGTTTCCTGCAAGACCACCAGGGACAGCATTCGCCTTTCGTCAACCGTGTCGTACCGCCAGTTTATGACGTTTTCGGCCTTGTACCATTTCAGGTACGCCGTAAGCCCTAGCCTGTTGGCGGTGGCCACGTCAACCGCCTCGCCCTCCGGCAGTCGGGAATGGTCAACCAGTATCCCGCCCCAGCCCGTCTGCAAAACGTCCCACGAAAGCTCCCTTGCGAACTTGCCTATGGAGGTTCCCGCGTTGTCAACGTTTCGCAGGAAATCCCCGAAGGATTCGGATATGCCTTCCTGCTGCTCGGACGTGCGGGAAAACACGCTGCCGTGCAAGCCCTCGGCGGTGCGCCCCGTGAAGTTGGAGAAACGGGCGCGGGCCAGGTATCGTGCATAGGCCGCGTCGTATTTTGCCCCTATCATGCCCGAAGGTCTTGGCAGGTATGCCTCGCCCTTCGCTTTCACCGCGTGTTCGCCGTCCACGCAGTCCCTTACCTTTTTCCAAAGCCCGACGTTTTGGATATATTCCGGATGTGTGCTGTTTACCGCCATGCGTCCATTGTGGCGGGGAACGGGGGATTAAACGATATTTCGCCGTTTTTTGTCCGCCTGATACTGTTCTTCGAGGTTGAGCCAAAAATGCCCCGGGCGATTCAAGACGCGCTCAAACCTATTCGCAATATCCGTGGTAATGGATAATTCACTATCGATTATCCCGTCTATCGTCCTTGTTGGCAAACTGGCCCGTTCCGCAAGTTCTGCCTGCGTAAGCCCTGCGTGTTCAAGGTGTTCTTTTAGGACTTCGCCAGGGGGTACAAGATAGTCGGGGCGGTATTCGTTTCGGCTCATTACCGCAACCCCTTGATATGTGTCAGCTTTCCGCAGTGCTCGCATTTCGTCCGTGTTTTATTTTCAAGAATGCCCATAACCTTCTCGCACCTCTTTTTCAGAACGTCTAATTCGTATTTATACCGCCGTTCTCTTCTGGCAAGGCCAACAAGGTACTGAATGGGGTCAAGCCTTTCGCCGCATTTTGCACATTCGATAAGCCATAAATCTTCGTCAACTATCACGCTATTATGCTCGCAAGCCCCGTATCCCTTCCAGTCCTTGAGTTCTATCGATATGACGGTTTCGGCGATTTCACCGTTGCCATCGTTCTTTATCAGCGTGAATACTTTGTCGCTCATCCTATCCCTCCTATATCCCCGTATGCCTGCCGAACATCACCGTGGAAACCCTCGGCCTGTAGAATGCCAGCAGCAGCGCATCGGCCTTGTCCGGAGATCTCCCGTACCGTTTCCTAAATTCGCTCTTTGGCTCCACCTTGCGCTTGCCTATCTTGTCATAGTCGTACCTGCGCCCCGCCAGTTCCTCCATGAGCTTGGGATCGTCGGGTATCGATATTTCGCCGATTGGGAAACCAAACCACATCTCATCGGCTACGGTGGTGTACTTGTTTTTGTCAGACGGGGAGCCGCCGAAGTTGACGGGAACCACGTTCGCCCCGAGGTTTCGCAGGCTGTCGGTTACGCCGCCGCCTACACCGGTATCGTCCACCTTGATAACCACGTTACGGTTCCGCCCCGCCATCTCCCATGCGGCGTTGGCGACGAACACCGTGTCCTTCTTGGAAAAGGACTTGTGCGCCACCACCTTCGCCCCCCTGCGCCTGTACATCTCGGTGCTGTCGCTGCCGAACCGCGCCACGTCAACGCCTATCTCGTCGGGTTCCGATTCCTTGACATCGCGGCGATCCATCGCTTCCCGAATCGCCACCCTGGAAAGCACGGAATTATCCCCCTGTACCCTGGGCTGGCCTCCCCAGATGTGCATAGCCTCATCGGGGCTGTTGCGGTACGCCGCGTCAAGCTCGTCCTGCAAAACGTCGGGAAACCAGGGGTTGTCGATCTTTCCCTGTTCTAGCGCAATCCGCAGAACGTCGGTTCTGTCGCTGTCCCAGTACTCGGCGATTATCGGGTCTTTCTCGGCCACCCTGTTCAAGGTCGCCCACAGCTCCGAGCCGGGTTTGCGAAGGGTCGGCAGAAGTACTGTCAGGGATTCCTTGGATATTGAGCTTGCCTCTTCGAGCCAGAATATATCGTACCCCTCAAGGGACTTCATCTGGTCGGCGGCCCTCATGTCCACGAGGCCGCGAAAGATGAAGTGCGATCCGCAGGGGGAGTCTATGTACTCCTTGGTCAGCCTCCAGCCGGGTTTCCGCAGGCGGGTCACGGTGTCCTTTATGAGCTGGTACGCCGACTCGGCAAGCGACTTCTGCACCTCGCGGAAGCAGCATATCCGCATGGGGGTGAGGTGCGCCTTTTGGACAAGCAACGAAGCGGCGGACCATGACTTCGCCCCCGCACCGCGCCCGCCGCTGGCTATCTTGATCCGCCACGGCTCGCGGAACCGCTCCATCTTCGGGGTTACGCGCTCAAGCTCTTCCTGCTCCAACAGGGCCTGTAGCTCGGGCAATTTGTCATCGGGCACGTTTTCAAGGTTCATCCGACCTTCCAAGCAGCGCGTTTATCTTTTTCCTGCGGTCTTCGGGGGTCATGTCTGCGGCCTTGGTGTCCACGGTTGCGCTTACCACCTGCTCTACCCGATCCGTCCAATTGAAACGGTTCTTCATGTTGAATATCCAGGTGGCGGGCTGGATCTTGGCCTTGCCGGTCGCCCCGGCCCTGCCCAGCTTCGTCCACCACGCCTCGGACAGCTCCAACCCCCTTTTTACGGTGTCAGAAAAGTCGGGGTACAGGTTTCTCCACTGGTTGAACGTCTCCCGCGTTATGCCAAGCTCGGCGCATACTTCCGAAATGGATTCCCCGTTTGCGAACATTGCGGGTATTAGGGCGCAGAGTTTTGCGTTGTATTTGGTGGGGCGACCCTTTTTGCCCACGACGTAGACGCTTGCATGTTCGCTTTTTACCAGATCAAGGGCTTTCCTTATGGCTGCATCCGAAGCCTTGCCGAAAGAGTCTTTTACGTTTACCGCACTTATTTTTCCCATTTACGGGCTATTTTGGCGTATTTTCGTTATATAAACGATATTTTCATTCGGGAATTGTGTCGTTTTCGGCGAGAAAGTACAGGTATTCCCGGATGGACATTTCCCTTTTCACGGCTTTTTCTTTGATTGCGTCCCATTCCTCATCGTGAAATTGGACAAGACGGCTTTTGCGCTTCCGTTCTACCCTAGGACGGCCCGCCCCCTTACGCCTCCCTCCCCATGCCCCTGTGGACGATCCGATCTCGGCAGCATCCATCTTAGTCCTGCGCTATTTCGCCTTTCCACGAAACGAAGCTGTCGGGGTTTTTACGGTATTCCCGAATGCGCCTTTCTGCCCTTCTGCTTTCTTCAGGGGTTGCCTGTTCAACCGTGTAAAGCGGCTCCGACAAAGCAGACAACAGCGGCTTTATGATAGCAAGGTTTTTCGCCGGCATGGTGTCTATATACCCATGCAATTTTTTCCTAAGCGTCATTTCGGTCATACGTTTACCCTCTTTTATTCCGCGTTTTTTTTGAGTATGCCTGGCCTCTTGGCTCAATGTGCGTCACAAGGATTGAGCCGTCCACAAACTTGAATATGGCCCTGTAGCCGCCGACCCTTAGCCGCAGCGTCCCTGGATTTCCTTCATATGCCTTTATGTCGCCCTCCGGCGGCTCTTTCTCCAGCCCGGCAAAGGCGGCATTGAAACGGTTACGGTCGTCGGGTTGTAGCCGCTCAAGGTATTTGTTTGCGGCACGATGCAGCAATACTTTCATGATTTGATTATATATATAAAATCATGTTGGTGTCAAGCGGCTTGATGCTTGTCAGTCGGAATCGGCGGTTTTTCTCTCGAACTTTTCGCGCATCGTCTCGATGATTTTGTTGCCGTCGATGTACTGCTCGTCCTTCAGTCCCAGGAAGGCGAAGAACTCCTGCCTGTTGTTGAAGTCCCTGAACACCAGCACCGAATAGTAGTCGAACGTGGAATCCTTCTGCTTGGCTGTCTGCATCCTCTTTCGATGCTCTATCCCTTCATTGTAGTCGTCGGCCCTTTTTTGCAGGTCTTCGTCACTGAGCATTTCCGCGTCGAAGCCCCCGAGCAGGGAGTCCAGGGATTTGTCGTCGAACCCCGCCAGGCTGTAGTCTATTTCCTCAAGCATCGGCCCCAGCATGTCCAGGTCGAACTTCCCCATCGCCGCGTCGTTGTTCATGGCGAGGTTCAATTCCATTTCCTGCTTTTCGTCAACGTCCACTTTGTTCACGTCGATGTCGAAGTCCTTGAGGCCCTTCTCCCTTGCCTTGAGGTCGATCCAGGAAAGCCGCTGGTGGCCCGACACGAGGTTTCCCGTCCTCTCGTTCCATATCAGATCCTGCACCAGCTTGTGGGTGTCCAGTACCTTGTATAGATTTTCACGTTCCTTCTTCGTTGTCTTTCGAGGGTTGTACGGTGCGCCCTTTATCGCAGAACGCTTTATGGTCGCCTTTTCGTGTGCCGTTATTTCCCTGTAAAACGATAGGTCACTCATTTCTCAAGTCCTGCCTCATGAATATCGCGTCGATGAAGGGGAACTCCCGCTTTATCGCCTCGTAGCTTTGCGGCTGGTTGTCCCTTGCCCATAGGACGTATTTGGGACTTAGATCCACGCCGGAAATCCTGCCGCCCTCGGCTTTGATATAGTCAAGGCCGTTCTGCCTGATGTAAAGAAGCACGTCGTATTTTGACCATGAGTAGATCGGCATGAAAATGCTTGCGTAATTGCCACCTTTGGCCGTGTTCATGGTGTTGAACCTGCGCCACATGCCGTCGGATCGCTTGGCCCCCGTGAATATTGGGAGATCGCCGAAATCCTCCCGAACCTCGCGGTATACGTCTATTAGCTTTTTCGGCTTGCCCTGTTTCGGGCAATACGCTCCGTTCGCCTTGTCCCGAAAGTACGTCCAGTGCTGGTATTGGTGAACGCCGGAATGCCCGTGCTTTCTGGCCATATTGATGACAAGCTCTGTCTCCTTCAACCCGTCAACGAACGGCATGAACACAAGGTGGATGTTGTTTTTGGGATAGACCTTTTCCAGCAGGTGAAGCACGCAGGCGGAATCCTTGCCGCCGGAGTAGAAAAGGACGCATTTGTTCGATTGGTTGAAAGCCGCCTCGACTATGCCGGAGGCGGTTTTCAAGGCTTCCATTCCAGCCATGGAACCGTCAACCGCCGCCGCCAGTTGCGGGAGACCAGCCGGCCGACCAGCCTCTGTTCACCACGTTCGCTCTTTGCGCTACCATAATGCCCTCCAAAATAAAAGTATTACGCAAGTATAGAATGAGAGGGCTTAATAAACGATATTGAGTCGCCTTAAATCGTGTCCGTGAATATGCCGTGCCTGCCGATTTTCTTCAACTCTCGCCAATGCCCGACCAGATCGTCGCCTTTTTTCAGGAAGCCGATTCCAGGATCGTCTTGTTCGAGCGTGAAGGTTACCGGATGGTCTACCTTGTCAATCGGAGCCGTAAGGATACTTCCGAAACCGCCTATTTCCTCCACCTCGATTCCAGTTTCTTTGTGAAGGTAAAGGCCGAGTAACAGCCTGTGGCAGAATTCGTTTTTTGAGCAACAGCATAGCAAAACATGGCCGCTCAATTCTTCCGCCAGCGTGTCAAGATCGTGGCCGTAAATGATTTTGGTATATTCAAAGGCGTATTCCATCATGGTAATCTCGCCTTTTTTGTATGCTGTTAACGTTGACAGTTTCGGCGCAAGGTCTTTCCGGCTAGGGCCTTTCCATCGGCGCGCTAATGCGGCTATGGATATGGCCCTAGGATCGTTTTTCGCCGTGTTGAAATTGGAAAGGTAAATCATTGCAACCTCATTATATATAAAAATACCAGCCCTATACAAGACTGGCTGATTAGTCAAATCTCATAAATTGACCATGTATCCTTCCATCTCTTTTAATATGTCTCCCACGCCCATCTGGCAGACGTGATCACAGCGGTATTGTATCCCAACGCCTATGTCCACTTCGTCAATCACGAATGGGCAGGATTCGCAACGATGATTTTCCTTGAATTGTTTAGCCCATTCTAGCATCCGGTCTTTTTTAGGATCGCCAACATACCTATACCCGGAAACAATCTCATTGTTTTGCGTGTATTCATGCAGAAATGGGCAAACATCATATTCACAAGGTTCACCATAACACATTTCATCGCATATTTTAAACATCTTTTCCTCCTTGCTTTTAATCAAGATGTGCTGCCATGCGGATCCGATACCTGTCCTTCAGCTTTTGGCTCCTTGCTTGGCGGGCCGAAAAGCGTACAAAAGGCCATTTCATACACCCATTCCACGCATTCCTTTTCGGACTTGCCGGCCCTTATCTTTTCCATGAATTTCCTTTGCACGTCCGGGTGTTTCCGCATTTCATCGACCCTTTCAAGGAAAAGCGCGTGCGCCTGTTTTTCCGTCATATTGGTACCTCCTACGCCGCGAGCCTGATCCTCGCGCCCTTGGTCTCTCCGTCGATTAGCCTGATCTCCGGCACCCTGCCCAGGAAAGCCCTCACGATCTTGGTGTCCGTCCTGGGCACGTAGCCGAGCGTGTATATGCCCTTGCCGCCGTTGACCATCACCTTCACGGCTATCGCCTCTGAGTCGTGCCTGTTTTCGGGCTCGGGCACCAGCAGGGCGATTATCTCTTTAGGGTCGTAGCGGAAAAGCCGGGTGATTGCCTCCTGCCTAAAGTAGGTGCCGGCGACTGGCAGATCAAGGCCGCCGTTCCTCACGATGGCCCACGCCCTCACGAACGCCTCCTTTTTCGGCATGTCCTTGGACATTTTGTTCGCCAGTCCGCAGACCTTGGCGGCGACGGTGCGGCTTGCCGCCTGTTTTTCGGTGGGCTTCTTTTCCTCTTTCGCCGCGTTCCACGCCACGATCGCGTCGGAGCGTTCGGCGAAGCCCTTTGTCCTGCGTCCGCAGCCGTTGACCAGGCAGCGCGCGCTCCACCCGTCGGGGCCCTGCGCCACCGAGGCGTGTTTGCCGCACGCACAGGGCGTGAGCGCGGCGCGGTCGGACGCTTCCTGCTCCGCCATGCGCGCCCTCTCCTCCGCCAAGGACGCATTCAACTCCGCCAGCAGGTCCCGGTACAGGAAGTTGGCCAGCTCGGCCTTGTGCTCCATGGCCCTCTGTTGTCTTATCACTCCGTATATGTTCGCCTCTTTCATCTTCACGCCCTCCGTTTCCTTGGTTTTGGATACCCTGTATCCGTTATGTTTTAATCTTACTTTAAAGCAAGATATATGTCAAGTAAAATCTTGCCGAAAAGTAATTTTTTCTTGATCTTTTTTTGCGCGTCGGCTATAGTGAGCTTATGGAAGGTTTGACTATCACCGAAATGGCCGAAATCCTTGGAATAGCACCACCAGCCGTAAAACAACGGCTTTTCGTTGCCAAAATCAAGCCCGTAACCAAAGAAGCCATATACGACAAATCCGCCCTCGAAGCCATCCGCAACGTGCCGGGCAAGGGCAGGCCGCCCAAGCCCAAGGAATAAACCCTCACTCACGCCGCCCAAGGCCTGGCCTTGGCTATGTCCATGGCCAGAGCCACCATCCGCGCCCTGACGCGCGCGCATTCCGCCCTGCCGGCGTCGCTGTACATATCCAGCCCAAATTCCGCCGCTATCGCAACGCCGTTGGAGAAGCAGCAGCCGTCCACGCAGTCTTCGACCGCCCTGTTTTCGATGAGGTTTCCGTGGCCGTCGCCTCTCCATTTCTTCTGCCTTTTGGCTTTTCGCAGTTCCGAGGCCAAAGCCTCGGCGTGTTTTCTTATCAGCTTTTCCATATCGCCCTCCATGGGTTTTGGCAGGCTTTTCGCTTGCCTTATACACCCAGTTTAGCCAAACTGTTTGGCTATGTCAATAGGTCAGTGCAAAAGAATGCGTATTTCTGAAAGTTAGTTAGATAGTGCAAAATATCATAATTATACAGCTATTTCCAGAATGGAAATAACCACATGCTTGTGAGATTAGTCCGCTTAAATGTAGGTTTCCGGTTCTAGGACTGTGTTTCTGCGTTTGTGTCGGGTTTAGGCTTTCTGGGCCTAGGTTTTTTGGCGTTGAGCCTAGCAGCGGCAGCCTTTTTTTCGGATCTGGCAGATCCGCCCTTTTTTCCCATTTGACTAGCTTTCCATCGGTTCGCCTCGGCTGTAAGCTCTTTTCCGCAGCAAGGGCAAACGAAGCTGTCCGTGGCCGCTACGGGTTCCGCAGGCTCTTTGGTGGTCATGGGTCTATTCTGTCCCACACGCTTGTTTTTGTCAAAGGGAGTAATAGGGTGGGCATGAAAACAGTAGTTGGCCTGGTCTGTTCCAGTAGCAGATTTGCCTTTTCGTGAAGCCTGTCGGCGCTTTTCATTGTTTCGTTGACTTTTTCACGCAAGTCACGGATCAATTCCCTGCCCTCGGCCCCGTTAATCAACAGAAAGAAAAACAGCCATACCTTGCCCCAAAAGGGGGGCTTTGCGGAAATTGTCTCTACAAACTGTTCAATTTTCATTATGCACAATCTCTCTTATTCCGATATACACAATATGGCAGACTTATTCAATGGCGTTGGTTCAAAAATAGTATCCATTTACGAGCTTGCAAAGCGTTTCGGCAATTCCGAACTGGCGCTCCAGATTTCTGATTTACAAATGGAGCTGGCAAAAATACAATCCAAATATGCGGACTTGCAGATGGAAAACACTGCATTGAAAACCGAAAACGCCACCTTAAAGGAAAAACTGGAAGGGAACCGCAGCGGCGTAATGTTCGGAAGGGCTGTGAGGGGCTAATCCGCTTTCCTTTTTGCTTTGCCCACTTGACCAGCCTTCCAGCGGTTCACTTCAGCCGCCTCTATCTCTTTCTGGCAGTGGGGGCAGACAAAGTTATCGGGTGTATCTTTGGTGGCCATTATTCTGCCTCTTCGTCTTGCGGTTGTTTTGTCGAATCGGCTTTCTGCGGCCGACCGCCACTTTTATTTTTTCGCTCAAGTTTTTTTTGCGCACTCTTTATGCTGGCAAGGTAATCGCTCTCAGCCTGAGTCGGACTGTCAGCCACTCTCTTGCGGTACTTTGCGTACTCGATTTCCACTCTTGCAAGGGCATCCTTGTGGCTGACCGTGCCGGCGCCTGGCAAAACCCCCTTCCCGTAACGTCCGGCAAAATCGTCCAGCTCCAAAACCCAGTCCCGCATGTACATCGGCTGGCGTTGCATGGCTCTAAGCTCCGCAAGATCGAAAAACGCGGACACCATGCGATTCAGCACGGCAAGCTCGTCACCGGTTAGGTAGTTCTTGGCGACACCGGCTTCGGCTTTGGTAGGTCGCCCGCCGGAAAAAGCGGTCATCCCCATGAAGGGCAGCTCGGCGTTGGCTCGCCCGGAAATTACTTCGGCGGCGGTATGCCCGTGCGCCGCAAAGTGGATTTTGTTCTGCACCATCTTGAAAAAATCCTGTGACTCCGGTGTTCTTGGATCGTAGTCTGCGCTTGTGGCGTAAAGATCAAGAACCTGTCGATAGAACACTTTCTCGCTGGACCGTATATCGCGGATGCGTTCCAAGAGTTCATGCCAGTAATTGCCGCCCCCTGCGTTTTTCAGCAGATCGTCGTTCATTGCGAACCCTTTCACAAGGTATTCCCGCAGAACATCTGTCGCCCAGCGTCGGAACTGGACACCTCTCAGCGACTTGACTCTGTATCCAACGGATATGATGACATCAAGACAATAGCGCATGGTACGGTAGTTTTTGCCGTCGGTGGCAGTTGTCAAGGATTCCTTGACAACTGAATCCCGTTCAAGCTCGCCTTCATCAAAGGCATTGTTGATGTGCAGGCTCACGTTTTGCTTTGTCGTTTGAAACAGCTCTGCCATTTGCGCTTGCGACAGCCAGACTGTTTCCTTTTCCAGCAGAACCTCGATTCTGGTGCGTCCGTCATTCGTTTGAAAGATGACAATTTCCGACACATCTGATACTAATGGCTGGATATCCGCTTTCCCGCTTGCCTCTTTGGTGGTCATGGTTTCCATTTTTTGCGCCTTATTCGTCAAGCAGTTTATTGAGCGCATCTCTGAGGGATTTAATGACCTTGCCATCAATGCTCATCCAGCCCCCGGCGTTGACTCCGATCTTGTCGTCTTTGGGCTGATACTCCAAGTATCCTGCCAAGCGTCCTTCGTCGTCAAAAAGTTCGTATTTCACACTCAGCGGGTCTTTGAACTTTTGAGCTATCTCTTTTAACGCCTCTTCCTTCTCTTTCCTTTGCCGCAAAAGTTCGTCCCTGCCCATTTATCGCCTCCGTTGTATCGGTCATTGTCTCATTCTGCCCTGTTTTTGGTGTTTGGTCAATTTGGCTGTTTCCAATGCCGGTTTTGGCCGAAATTTGGAGCATGTCGGCGGGAAACAAGACAAAGTTCGGTATCGGGATGTTTGCCTTCAGCGTCGCGGCCTCCCTTGTGGCGAACCGGATCGGGCTGATAGACCTTGGAAATATCGTTAAATCCGTAGCGTCCGTGGTACGCTATGTCATGTCAATCGAAATCCCCGTCTGGGTCATACCGCTTGTCACGTTTCCGCTGTTCGCCGCCGTCTCCGCGCTCGCTTTCATCGTCGTTCGCAACCGTCCGCCGGATCCCCCGAACGATCCCGAATGGCTGGACTTTACGATGCTGAGGTACAACGGGCGTTTGTTCGGGTGGGACTACAGCCACGACGACGACACGGAACCCGTGAATTTCAGGGAGCTATGCCCGGAATGCGAATACGAGCTTGACGGCAACGACTGCCCGAAGTGCGGACGGTCGAGACCTTTTGTCTTTAGGGGACAAGCGTTCGGCATTACACACCCAATCCCAGGGGCCGTGCCAAGGCTTGTCAGGGGGCACATAAAGAGCGGCGCGTACAAGGATATAATGGCCGATGATCCAAAAAATTAGCCCGCTGAATTAGGGGCGCTGGTTAGCAGCCAGCCAGCCGGAAACACGATACGGCTACCCCTAATTCAATGGGCCAATCTGAAAATCGTGTTTCCCTGTCAAGCCGGATGCTACTCGGCATGTTCATTCTGGCAAATATGTTTCGGATAAACGATATTTTCGGGCGGATTCTTGCGCCATGTCATTCCCCCGTTCATCGCCCCCCCCTGATTTTTATGCGGTAGTCCGCGCCGGTGAATTTCATCGCAACCCCGTCTTCAAAAAGACGGCTTATAACGTCGGTGTCGAAAAAGTTTTCAAGGCACTTCGGGCAGCCCCTTTCGTTTTCGCAGTCTTTCCTCATATGCCGGTTCGATACAAGCACAAGCGGCATGAAGTTGGCGTGACGCTTGTTTATTACGTGGGATATCCACCTTACATCGGCGTCGGACCCTTCCTTCGTCCTGCCGATCTCGTCTATGACAAGCACGTTGACGGAGCAAAGTTCGTCCAGCACGTCCTTTTCCCTCGTGCTGCCGTTGTAGCTGTGGCGGAGGTTCACGCCGATCTCGTAGGCCGTGTAGAACACCCCGCCCGTCCTTTGGAGTATGGCGGCGGCCAGGTGGGTTTTCCCCGCCCCGTTGTTGCCGAGCATGACGAGCTTGCCCTCGGGTTTTTCCGCGAACCTCATGGCGGTATCGAGGTGCTTTTTAAGCTCGGGGTCATGGGCCTCGAACGTGTCGAAATTCTTGCCCCAGTACATCTTGTCGATGTTCATCGACGCAAGGCGTTCCATCCGCGCCGCGTCGAGCCTGTCGCGCTCATGCCTTTTCCGCCCGTCGGATATCTCCGCCTCGCATTTGGGGCAGGGGGGGTCGTAAACCCTCTCTCTGCCAAGGAGCGAAATCTTTAGGGCGTGCCCGCGATACCCTCCGTGCCTGGGACACTCGAAGCCCGCTTCCGGCAACGTTTCCGGCTCTTGAATGCCCAGTTTTTTAGGTTCAGTCATCCAGGATATCCCCCAAGGATGGTTTTCCCGCAAGGTTCGGCGGGGGCGAGTTTCCGTGTCCCGGCGGCGGCCCGGTGGAGCCGTTCAGGAGCCTGTCCAAAACCCCGCCGGAAAGAATGTTCGGCAGGGAATAGCCGTTCTGCAAAACAAAGCCGTCGGTAAGGGCCCTGTTCACTGCCTCGACGATCTGCCCGGCCGTGAATTCCGCCGCAAAAAGCTGCGACAGGAGCTTTCTGGACTGCCCCCATGCGCTCGGCGGCGGATTGCGAACCTTGATTCTGCCTTGGCTGAAAAGGCGGTCCCTGTTCGCGGTGTACGCCTTTTCAACCCGCTCGTGGTCGTTTTCCGGTTCCCTGTCCCGCAGCGGGGGCTTTTTGGTTTTGGGGATCAAGGTTCCCCCGCAATTTGCCGATGATTCGATCGGGGAGGGCTCGGCATTTTCTTGGGAAACACCCGATGAAAAAGGCCGCGAATTGGGGAAGTCCAACCGCTCGATTTTTTCGACCGGTTCGAAAATGGGTTCGGATTGGGGCGGTTCGGATGAACCGCAAGAATTCTTAGTTTCTTTTACTTTACTTTCTTTTAGTTTAGTTTGTGGGTTATTGTCGTCAAAAAAGCCGTTCCGTGGGGTTTCTGTAGTCATTTCTGATACAATAACCCCACTCGTCGCGGTATTTTCGATGTTTTCCGATACAATAACTCCGTTAACCGTGTTTTGAAATTTTGCCCTTATTTCCTCAAGGGTTATTATCGGGTTGCTTCGTCTATCGTAAGCATCTTTGATGCTGTCAAGAAAGGCGGGGCAAACAATAACCCTGTGGCTCTCCCACAAATCCCTGTCAAGTTTTTCCGTCTTTACCATCATCTCGATCATTGCGATCCCCTTTTCCGTATCGGGCAAACCTGTCTCCGCAAAAAAGTTGAGCATGTCCAATTCTTCTTTTATACAATAGTAGTGGTCGGGGGTCGCCGCCAGGAAACGCAACAGGTTGGTAAAGAACCCTATACCCTCAAGCCCGTATCTGCTTTGGAGAATATTCAGCGTCTTGCCCCGTTTCGCTATGAACGGAAAATAATCAACGTCGTGCCTTTCAGGTCTTGCCATTGTCTCTGCCCCCTTTAGCTTGCTGTCTTGTCCGTGATATGGCGGCATACCGCCGGGATGATAAAAAAGACCCCCCTAAACAAGTACGTGCCGTATACGCAGGATGAACGGGTGCCTTGTCCGTATCTAAGCTTCCATTCCCGCGACATTTCCCAGTGCCTTTTTTCGTGCATTGCGACAATGAAGACGGCGACCGCCACGATCAGCAGGGGAGGGATTATTGGCAGAATATCGCTCATTCCCGCACCCCGCGCCATTCCCAATCAACCGCCGATTCTGGATCGCAACTCATCTTACAGGGCGTATCATATCGGAATTTGCAAGTCTCACATGGGATCAGGTTGCCATGATGGGCTGCTGCCAGATCCGCCACCGCCGCATCGCGCTCCCTTCTCAGGCGTTCATTGTCCGCATTCAAACGCTTTGCCTCAGCCAGCAATGCGGGCACGTCCCGTCTGGCGTGGGCTATGAATTCCGCATCTGGGTGATCTATGCAATCGTCCCATCCGACATGATGTTCTTTGCCTGGGAATGATTTTGTGAAATTGTCCGCTCGGAATACCCCTATGCTTCCTCGTTCATAGAGAGGCCCTTCGTATTTTCTGTACACCTGAAACGTTGGCGCGGCACCTTGCATACCCCAACGCTTAAAGCCCATGACATAAACATGACCGCTATGATCGGTGCGAAGGTGAACAACATTATTACGCGAATTCACATCCCATACCCACGGCCCCGGCGTTGCCGCCGCCTCACGCGCCTCGATTGCGCCCAGTTCTTCCCCTGTCATTCGTCCTCCATGATTTTCGCTATGTTCCCCATGACGAATTCCACGCACGGGATCGCCACGCTGTTGCCCAACGCCCTGTACCTTGCGCTGTCCGATATTTTCTTTAACAGGGTTTTTTCCGGAAGCCCCGTGCGCCTCATGCCCCTGTCCAGCGACCTGCGGTATTTTTCTGGGTTAATTCCGTGTTCCGTCCAGCCGTCGGGGAAGCCCTGGAGCCTTTCGCATTCCATCGGGGTAAGCCTGCGCACGGCGAAATTGTGCTCGACGAAAGTCGCCACATATTCCCTCATTCCGCCCGACGTATGCGCCAGCAAAGCCCCCATCTTTTCTTCCGGCGCGTTGGCTTCCTCGTCGATGCCTATAGCCACAAGCGTCTCGCTACCCCCGCCCAGATCGCCGCCGCTGGCTTTCAGCGTCCCGACACCTTCCGCATATTGGGCAAAACTCGTGGACATGTAGGCGACGGCGTGCCTGTCGTTCTTGGTCAGCGTGTAAGACACATCCCCCGTGACGCCGATTCCGTCAGCCCCAGATTTTTCGGAGCGGCCGATTATGTTCCCCTGTATGCAATGGCAAACCAGCGGCGCGTTCCTCCCGCTCGCGTTGCCGTTCGTGTTGATGGTGTTCGCGACTTTGCCCGTCCGCACCTCGCCGCACTGGTTCTGGTGGACGGCAAGTGCGCAGGGCGCACCCTGGCTTTTGAGGGTCGGTGCCAGTTCCTCTTCAAAACCAATCCCCTTGGCCTTGGCTCCCATCTCGCCCGAAAACCCCGCGCATACAATGGGCAGGTTCCCGTGCGTCTCGGCTCGGATGGTCGGGGAAACGTCCCCGGTCTCGACGTTGATACTGTTCCCTCCCTGGTCGTTAAGCACGATCACGTCGTCTGGGCTTTGCCTGCCCTTGCATGTCGGCGCGTCCTCAAACCTCCCGCCGCCCTCCAAAAAGGTTATCTGCGCCATCAGCGCCTTCCAAAGTATCAGTGGAAGTTCCTTGCCGCGTCCCGCCGCCCTGGCTAGAACCCCCCTGCAAGCCGTCGCACTTAAAAAGTATTTCGCCGGCACGATGGCCTCTAAAATCCGCGACAAGAAGGATTCTCTTGCGGCGCTGGGGGACTCCCCAGTGTTGGGCGTCCAGGACGCGCCAGGCCAGCGACCAACCCACTCCCATTGAGCCTCCGGACTTGGGCCAAACAAGTCTCCCCCGGAACAGTTTTCCCTTGGCCTCAGATCCAGGAACAGGAACTCCCGGCACGGCGACGGAGGCGATCTCCTTGAGGACGGTGTGGAAGTCCCTGCCCTTGCTCGAACTGAACGCCCCCGCGACGTTTTCCCATACGCAATACCTAGGTCTAATTCCGCTTGTTGCATTCCGCATCTCCTTTATGATTCTTACGGCCTCCATGAACAGGCCTGACCGCTCGCCAGCCAGTCCACCGCGTTTTCCCGCCACCGACAAGTCCTGGCACGGGCTGCCGAAGGTTATTATGTCCACGGGTTCGATTTCCGCCCCGTTTATTTCCGTCACGTTTCCGAGGTGCCCCATGCCGGGGAAATGCCGCATCGTTATGGCGACGGGCACGGCCTCTATTTCCGATGCCCACACCGGGGTTATCCCGTGCATTAGCGCGGCAAGCGGGAAGCCGCCGATCCCGTCGAACAGGCTGCCGAGGGTTAGGCCCATTTTGGCAACAGCCTCCCCAGGTTCTTTTTCCTATGCACCGTCACCCCTTTCCATTCCAGCCAGCCGATAAACTCTTTCAGCTTCTCGGGGCTTGGCTCGGGCAGGTTGTTCCGCCCGCTGTCCGCGCCGATGTTCACCTGGACGGGCATGTTCCGACCAAGGTATACGGCAAGATCCTCAAGGTTAAAGTCAAGGATCGGCTCCATTGTGAGCATCCAAGGCTTCCCCCAATCACCAATCGCATAAAAACGGTAAAGGGGCGACGGGGCTTTGGATATTTCGGGATATTCCCTGTTAGTCTCGATGGTCACGCAGAGCATATCGTTTTCGCCAAAGCGATCCTGGAACTCCAAGGCCCGCTCCGGGTTTTTGGTGTGCCAGAGATACCGATTGTCAAATGCAGGGTTATTTTCAGTGACACTTCTAACCGTTCTAATCCACTCGCTTGGAATATCATCATGGAACAAATCGCAGGATGAGCAGACAAAAACATAACCGCCTCTCACGTTCAATGCGTACAGTTCCTTTTCGTCAAGGTACGGCTCTCTCAGTTCCCTGCCAAACCTTTTGTTGATCCTCTTGACGTAGCAGTACGAGCAGCCGTATCCGCACTTGCCCTTGACGGGGTTCCAGATGTGGGTCACGAATCCGTACATGTTGCCTGTGGCTTTTCTAAGTGGCATCGTTGGCCTCCCGTCGGTAGAACCCGTCGATGAGATCGGCGAGCCACCTCTTGCACTCGCCGAGGGTTCCGTCCAGATGAATAACCCTGACCGGGGGCGTGTACCCTGCCGTCAGGCTTGTCACGCCGAGGGTCTCATGCACCACGCTATACCGGTTTTTATCCAGCGACTCGATATAATACCGGCCGTCGTACCCGTTCGGCTCCTTGCCGTATTCGAACACCGGGTTGATACGCCGCCTGCCGTTGTACGTCGCCTGTTTTCCGAAGACGGTGTTTCCAGCGGTTGACCATCTGTGTTTGTCAGAAACGTTTCTAATTGGCATCGTTGGCCCCTCTTACATCGGCGCAACTTGGGCAAAACATTTTATTATCCCTCCTGCTTGCAACGACTAACGTAGTCCCATGTCGCATAAATTTCTCTGCTTATTTTGCTTGTCAAAATCTCAAGCTCATCCTCCATCTGGGCTATCATGCGGAGTTTGCTTTCGATGTTTCGTCTTTGGCGGCTTGTCAAATCTGCGCTTATCATTGCCAAAAGACGGTCTTTTGCGTTTTTTGCCGTCTCTCTATAGTTGGAAACAATGACATGCTCATAGCCGCCCCCTTTAAGCTCGCGCCGCCGTACAGTCCAATATGGCTTGTCGGAATCTTTCCTTTCCACAACTTTGTAGCTAGGTTGCATATTTACCCCTCCCTCCTGTTCCATGCGGCGATTGCTTGTTTTTTTAACGAAAAACAAGGCTGCAATGATGAATTAACACATCCATCTGTATAACAGACCATTCGCCACCCTTGGGCGAAATTTAAAAAGTCTGCTTCGCCACCGCAGAACGGGCACGGCTTCAACTTCCCTTTGGGCGTTTCGGGTACGATTTTAAGCGGGCAGAACGGAGCACGGGTTTCCGTATAATCTGTGCAATCGGTATTTGCAATACCGCACTTGCGTCTTAAAAGTTCTTGCCCGTCCCCATAACGCCTATTCCAGAAATGGGACACGCTACATTTATTGCACGACTCAGGTGCGTCGAACTCATACATTGCTTTCATTGTTTGCCTACCCAAAATCGCGCTCCCATTTTTCATGAAGAGCGGCCACGGTGAAAGCCGTAAACTCTTTGATGAAATCAAAGTAACCGTCTCTACCCAGCAGTTCCCGATAGTAGGAAATATCTGCGAGGGGCATGACTTTCAGCACGGCGGTCTCGCTCCCGGCCATATCGACCCTTATGTGATGTGTGTCCCAGTCCCACTTGTAATTGCCGCCGAATATAAACGGCGGTTTTATTAACCCTTGAAGACCCTTAGCCATTTCATCCCTCCACCCTCATAAACCCGTAAACCCACACCCAGGGGTTGCTTTCCCATGCGTCCTTGCCGTTGGCGGCGTTCCAGAGTTTTTTGAAAGCTGTACGGTTAACCTCATGACACCCCATGCAACTTTCATTGCAGCTTTCGTCAATGGGGCCATAGGCAACGCAATTGCCCTGGACACCTTCCTGCAAACAGTCAATTTCGCTAATATCCCGCAACCTCTCCACCCTTACCTCCCTGATCTCAAGAAACAGTCGGGCGGCCTCGCGGGGCATGTGGATGGAGGGTCGCCATTTTACCCCTTTGGGATCCGATGCTATGGAACTCCAATAATCCCCACTCTTGTCCCTAAAATCGGCTTTGTATACAGGATTGCCGTGATTGGTAAGCACATGGGATTCCCTCACCCAGAGTTTGTCCCCGACCTGGTAGCGGGATTTACGGGAATCCCAGCTTAAATAATCTGTTGCATCATTTCGTATTTTCACCGGTATTGGCTGCGGTTTCACAACCCGCCTTGCCTGGCTCTTGCACGGCCTGCTTGGTTTAATCGGCTCGGCGGGGTACGTGCCAGGCTTCGTGTTTAGCAGGGCTTTCACGTCTTGGGCGCTGAATAGGATTGGTTTCATGTTGGCTCCTTTAGTTTCCTTGCCGTGTAGCGAACTGTTTGGGTGGCCGTGACAACACACTTCTTTTGGCATTGGGGGCAAGTATGAGTTACGAACGTTGAGCTACGGTCATCCCACAGGATTGTTGCCCAACGACTGGAGTAGTATGTGCTTGTTGAAAATTCGGTCTTGCAATATGGACATTTTGCGTCAATAATTTTCTTCTTCATGATGCCCGTTCCTCCTAATCACCCGTATTTTTTCCCGTGCCCGTAGGGGCGGGTTTTGTTGTAGGCCATCTTCGCCTTTACATGACTTTCAAGATCGATATTGTAGATACCCGCAAGATCGCCCAGGCGGATGAATGCGTCCGCAATCTCTTCCTCGACGGTTCCTTTTACAAATTGTTCGTAGTCCAGCATTCCCATGCGGAAAAGATCGCATTCCCGCCTTGTTAGGCTCGTTCTTTCGCACGTCCACTTGCCCTTCCTGTCCGCCTCCAGAGCCTCCGAAAGCTCCGACGTGATCAGCATTAGCCGTTCCCCTAAATTGACGGGTTTTTCGTGGAAACCCTGTCTTTCCGCATATGCGAATGACTCGTCTCGCAGTTCGTTAAGCGTCATTCGGCATCCCCCATAAACCGGCAATGTCCACGCCAAGAAAGTAGTCCGCCGATACCTTCAAGGCCAGCACCAATCTTCTGAAGCTTTGCAGGGATGGCTCCCTTGCGCCTGTTTCGAACTGGCCGATGGACGATGTGGGCATTCCCGCCAGTGCGGCGAGCTCCATCTGCGTCAGACCCATCTTCTTCCTGGCCGTCGCCAGTCTTTCAGCAAACGTCATTTTGCGCCTCCAGCAATTCGGGGTTGTCGTGGATGTTGCCTATTACGCTTACCTCTTCCTGCCCAAGGTTCCCAAGAAGGACAAGGAAACATCCCGCTTTTTTGCTGGGGTTAAGGAAAAAGCTGCCATCGTCGAAAAGCACCTCGTGCTTTTTGCCGTCATAAAGGGCGATGTCCCCCTCGAAGATTTTCACGCCGCCTATGTCCCGCAAGCCCGTGTACTGGCCGACGGTATTGGGGTCAACATAGATTTTTACGGAAGCCGTTGTTGGGCAGATAGCATTTTCTTTTTGGACGTAGCCGCCGCAGACCCATTCGCCGTTGCTCGCCTTCCCCCTGAACTCAATTTCCCTCATGTTCCCTCCCCCGGCCAATCGACCAGTTTGAATATCACGTCCCTGCCGTCCTCGCGGAACCTTGCCGAACAATCATGACCAGTGCAGTAACCATCCCCAGGATGCAAGGCGCAGTCGTTACACATCTGGGCGGTGGGGAATACTACTTCAATGGCCACCAAAGCCTTGCCGGCGGGTATGTAGATCATTTCCATCCTCCTTTTTTTCTGTCCAAGCACTCAATTGCCTGCACCGCAACCGCAGCAACCCGGATCATTTCTTCCCGTTGCTTTTTGGGGTCGGTCTCCATACAGGCTTCCAGCAATTCTTCCAACAGGATATATTGCCAGCAGTTTTTATCACCGCTATCATTTGCATGACGCAATTCGTCCAGGGTTTCTTTGCAAAGGCCATAGTCAAAATCTCCAGGTACCATTGGATGATTCTGCTCGCCCCATTTTTCATCTTGCCGTTTGCGTTCTTGGCGGATTTCCTGAAAAATGCGATCAATCATTCTGGCCTCCAGCTATCGGGTGGCGCAAGCACCTTCGCAACTGCCCTAAGACAATCCGCTGCAATTTCATTGCGCCTCGCATTTGCCAAGTACTCAAAATCAGGGTGGTAATATACTTCCGGTCTGTACCCGTCCTTCTTTTTATGCCCCAAATACCCAGCCTTTACCGCGGTATTCAACGCATTTCTTACTTCCCTTGGCAGCTTGGCTACGATTAGAACCCTTTGCATTCTTACCTTTTCGACATTCGCCTGATCGGGTGTCCATATTCCCCGATCCATCATGTCCTTTATGTGTTCCCGATCATTCTGCTTCAAGTTCATTACGGCCTCCAGTTGTTGTCGGGCTTGCCCCAGGGGGTGCAGGCGCAGACGATTGGCTCAAAATCCTGTTTCCACTCTTTTGCCCATTTATACTCACCGACAACCCATGAGTAGCCCGCGCCGTTAAACGTCCAACAGTACACAGCCCAGTCATTCGGATAATCCCTGCCCCTTTCAATCCTGTACTGTTCTGGGGTTGGGTGTTTTCGGTGGCGACAGTCGCATCCGAAACTGGGGATACAGACCTTCGCCACGGAGCACTTGCCGTTTTTGTAAAGGTTTGCACCGCAGAAAAAATCCCTGTCAATCTCGCCCGTCATCGTCCGCCTCCGTGTAATATTCATAACAGTCCATGCACATGGTCACGCCGTTGATGTTTTCCCAGTCGGCGCATCCGCGGCATAGGTGGTTCTCGCATTCCGGGCATTGGCTGTCCTGCGGATCATCGTAGTCGTCCCCGGTAATGGGGCCGCCACAAACCGCACACTTAAAATCCTCATTAAGGTCGTACTCTTTCTGCTTCAACGCTTATCTCCTGTCCCTCAATCGTCAAGTTGTCCCTTATCCCGTACAGCCAAAGTTCAAGGCTGGTAAGCTCGGGATCCTGTATCCACTTGGATTTTTTTACCAGCCCCGCCAGGCGCATCAGCTTGCGGGACACCTCGATGATCTCGGCCTGTGTTTGCACTGTTATTTTCACCCCAATGCCTCCTCCATCCGCTTCATTTTTTGAATCATGTGCAGGCATAGCGTCCAGTACGCTTCCGCTTCCGTTTTGGTGGGGAGTTTGCCGTAGTTGCACTCGACGATATCCTTCAGGGTGTCGCAGCCCGAACACGAGCCGTAACCTACCGACGTGTACCAGTGCTCGGTTGCGCCTGGCTGATACGCTCTGCTAGGCACGACAAAGACAAGGGTTCCCTGATAGTCCCCGTTGTCTATCTGGGTTATGCGCCCGTGATCCAGGCCGAAATCGAGCCTTCCCCGTTCCTCATCCTCGGGAAAGATTATCTCGATGGTTTTCCTTAACAGCGCCAGATAACTGTCGTGTTCATCGTGCGGCGTTTCCATGAAATAATTCTTGAGTTTGTGGTTGTGTTTGTCCCAAGCCTCCAGTATGAACTTGTCCATTATGCAATCGCCTCCTTCGCCCGCATGGGAGCATTCCATTCCCGTAAAACCTATCAAAACAGCTTTCCGTATTTTTCCGTAAGTTTCTTTTTGGCCTGATAAAAGGCGGTGACATTTACGATCGCCTTCCTCTGTTTCTCCGTGGGTGTCCACTTGTTGTTCTTCAGCTTCAGGGCCACGTCATAGGCGGGGAAGTGTTCCGTTACATCGTTGAGCTTTGGGCCGATTCTGATTGCAGCGTCCAGAATCTCGTCGTTTGTTTTCACGGAAAGCCTGTCCCGCCTGAGATTCACTTTCTCATTGAATTCTTCCACGAATTCTTCCACCGCATCGATTTCCCATGCATGTTCATGAAACCATTCTGTCCCGAAACTCATATCATCCATCCATCCTTTTGACATCGTTTTCCTCCAGTCCTTGCAGGATCTCGTAAAACTTGCGTGTCTGTACCCCCGCCTGGTGCATCTCGGCAATCAGGCGGTCAATCGACTCCTTCCGTTCCTTCTTCGTATACCGCGTCCAGCTTTTCACCCTGTGCCTTACCGCCGGGCGGTCAAGCCTGTTGCCTTCGTCATCGACGACGCTGTAGTATTTTTCCGCCCCCGCGCCAAGGTACAGCTTTATCAGCTCCCGAAAATGGGGGAAGCTTTTGGCATTGTAGCTGTGGCACCCGCTGGCCCAGTATTCCTGTAAAAGCGCGTGCCAAGCCCTGTTCTGCCTCTCCGTCCCCGTGTCCGCCGGGCGAACCTCGTACTCCTCGCCGGGTGCGAGATCGTCCCCGACGAAGGTGTTGGGTTCGGTAACGTAAATCACCACCTGGTTACGCCCTTGTCAAAAAGGGACGTCGTCTTTGAATTCGTCGTCCGGGCGCTCGTTCCGCCACGGCTGTGAATCCCGGTTCGTTCCCTGGGAAGGCTTCCCCGATCCTGCGGAACATCCCGGCTGCCTTTGCCGCCCGCCGCCGGGCAGGGGTTTCAGGTAACTCACCTTGGGGTACGTCTTGCCCTCGTACACGTCCTCCTTGCACACGACGATGCCTCGCCTGTGCCTCCAATCCGCCACGTCCGTGCTGCTGAAGGGGATGCCGAAGGCCGAATACAGTTGCTTCATGTTCTGGAGCTTCCAATCGTTGTCCGCTATGTAGTGCTTGATTTCCGCGCCGTCGTCCCTCTTGAACGTGACGGTCATCATCGGCCTTCCGCTGCCCTTGGCAAGGCTTTCCGTCGCGTCGTCGATGTACGCCTCGTTTTCGCCGATGGCGAAACTCTTGAAACCGTCGGGCGCGTCCTCCAGCGTCCTCGCGTTCACTCCGTCGAAAAAGCTCATTTTTTCTCTCCTTGCTGTTGGTTGATGTCATAGTAGTCGCAGATTGCGCGATCTACTTCCGCAAGATCGTTTGGGATTAAATCCTCCTTGAACATGTCCATGGGGGACTTGACGGTATCGGAACCCGAATTGTGCGTCTGGAAAAAGTATTCCCCGTTTATGACCGAGGTCTTCAGAACTACCGTGAAAAACCCTTCCACCGTTACTTTTTCGTCAAGCAGCTTTCCTATTGTCTTGACTTTCTCGAAACCGCTTGCGTCCCTCTCGATGTGCGACAGAAAGTAAACCCGCTTGTGATCGGGCATGGACTGAACCGACCTTATGACGTTGTAGTAGCCCAAGGCCATGTCGGTGAATTTCTGGTAGCCGTTTTCCTTCGCCCTGCCCATGAACTGCGTCACCAAAAGGCCTTGAAAATCGTCGATGATGATAACGTCCGCGTCCGCTTTTCCCAGCAGCGAAATCACTTCATTGCAGCCGTCCATATTGATCGTCTTCAAACGTTTCGGATCGTTTCTGAAAGGAAGCGGTTTCCCGTACACGTTGATAACCCCCGCGTCTTTGAGGTTGCGGATTGACGTGGATTTTCCCGTTCCGCTCTCTCCCATGATCATTACTGCTATTCCCATTTGTTCCCCCTGCTATTTTTTCCCGCCACGCGGACGGGTTTGTTCCATGCCTCGATTGATTTAGCGTGGCTCGGCTCGGTCGGCCCGGTAGCCTGGCAGCCGTAGCACTTGACCCGCCACCCCTTCCCACGCCAAATCTCCTCCGCATACAGGAGGATTTCCGCGTCGGCGGTCGCGCCGCAGAACGGGCAGGGTTCCATGCCTTCCTCAAGCTCCATCCCTGCGACGGCCCTCTCCCACTCGTGACCGTCAACCTGGATGTGTTTGGTGGGCCTGCCGAGTTTGCCCCACCTGTCCAGCGCGTCCATCTCGGCGCATGAGCCGTGTGCCGTCCTTTCCCCGTGCGCGTTCATGCCGCAGCCTCCATGAGTTCAGCCGCCGCCTTTGCCTCCTCAAGCGTCCCGTACTCGCCCATCTCGCGCTGCGAGCGGCAGTCGCCGTCGAAGGCGTACAGCGCGAACGGCATGGCCCCAATCTCGCCCTTGGCTATCGCCAGGTAGCGGCCCGCGGATTGCCTTGTCCATACGGGGCAGGGGAGCCCGTCCTTGTATTCCCAGTCCATGCTCATGCCGCGACCTCCAAAAGCCCTGGGTTGTCGTGGATGTTGCCGATGACCTCAAGATCATATGCCCAGCAGAGTCCCTTGCACCAAAGCGATTTTGGGTTTCTCAGCCTGTACTGCGCATTCTCGAACACAACCTGACAAACAGCATTTTTGTGCTCTTCGGTCGATTCTGGGGCGGCATGATGTGCCGGGAGCGTGATTGAATAACTCGCCCTGACAATATCCCCCTCGAAAACATCCGCGCCGTTCCTGTCCTTTAGGCTGGCATACCGCCCCACGGTATCGCCGTCCACCGAATGAGCGTTTGTCTCAAGGCCGTTGTACTCGCTCAGGATGTAATGCCCGCCGTGACGGCCTTTCGCGTAGAACCCGACGTACCATTCGCCGCTGTCCACCTGCTTGCCTCGGAACTTGATCTCCATGTCCTTTCCTCCTATGTGTTTCCGGCCTTATTGCTGGAAATATTTTCAATAACGCTGTCAATATGCTCGACGAGGGTGTCGCGTATCAGTCCCATGTCGATATTGCGGATAAGATCGACAACCCTGCCCTTGATCAATGGCTCCGCTTCCTTCAACGCCTTTTGCAGGATCTTCCACCCTGAGCTTTCGTCCCTGTGCCATGCGTCCGGGCGACGGAAAACCTCATAACTTGACAGGTCGCCGATGATTTCGGGGATTTTACCGGTTATCATTTCCAGCATGTTGTCCGGGCATCTTTCCTCGATGGCAGACCATACAAGGTAGTAGCTGGAGTTTGTCAAAAACCGCTGGACATCATCTTCTTTCTCCAGTAGCTTGTTCACCCTTTCCTTCACCGCCTTGCGACAGATGTCCCTCATCTCGTCTTCATCCAGGTATTGGTCAATACTGATTTCCATGTCCTTTCTCTCCTTTCCAAAAAAAAGGGCCGCCTGTCTGCGACAACAGGACGGCCCAAGCTAGGCTCGAAACCCGGCTTTGGCATGTCGCAGTCTCCCAAAGCCGTTCTCTATGATTGGCAGCCTCCACCCGTACCGCCGAAACAGGCTATGGGCTTATGGCCGCCGTCTTGCCAGTCTCTCACTGGCTATGATTTAATTATCACATCTGTGTGAAATTAAGTCAATATAAAAATCACACGTCCGTGAAGTTTTTTTATTTTTTTCTTGATTTCCACTTATCGTTTGTGTAGTAAATATCACGGGCTTGTGAAGATTATCAAGTTATATGGTATACTTACCGATGATGAAGCAAATGGAAGGACTGACAGCCAAAGAAATCTCGGCGATTCTTGGAATCTCATACGACAATGTGAGGAAACGCATTGAAAAGGCAAAGATAAAACCGATAACCAAGGACGCTATATATCCACTTGATACGCCTGATAAGATCAAGGATACCCCACCGCCAGGCAGGCCCAGGAAACCCAAGGACACCGAGGCCGTCACGGATTAACCGCCTTGCGCCTGGCCTTCCTGTTGAACAGGTACGCGCTGTTCCTCTGCTTTTTCAGTACGCTGTTCTGCCTGTGGGTGACGCTCATGAGGTTGTCAAGCGCGTTGTTTATTCGGTGGCCGTCCAGGTGGTCTATCTCGTCCTTGTGGCGGATGGGGCCCTTGAACGCCGTCCATACCAGCCGGTGGACGTAGAACATCACCCGCCTCCCCGAGTCGTCGGTCAGCTTGATTTTTCGATACCCGTCCTTGTCGCCGAAATCCCGCATTGTTGCCTTGGTCCCGATGTTCCTGACCAGCCCAACGTCCGAGATTTCGTACCTGGTGAACCCTTCAAGCCTTGACCATCTCATCGTTTCGGTCGTTTTACCCATTGCCGTGCTTCCCGCAGTGTTCAATCGCCCCGTGCAGCCCCCACGGGATTATGTTTTCCCCGTCCGGTGTCATGTATGCAAACCTCAGCATTTCATGCTCCGGCGTTTTCGGGCACGTTATGCCGTGGCTGTGGAACACCACCGGCTCCGTGCCGCAGTACATGATCTGCGCCGAAATCAGCTCCACGCCCGACCCCTCCCCAAAATGGCGCAGGGATGACCGCATGATTTTGGCGATCGTTTCCTCATCGGTTGCCTCGACGCAATCGGCCACAAAATCGGACGTGGCGCATATCTTCCTCATGCAATTGACAACCCCGTTTGGGTCTTGCCAGTTGATGTCGATGACCATCAGCTCTACGCTCCCCATGCTTACCTCCAGTCCCTGTGTAAATCCAACGTCCCTATCTCTATGACCCTGTGCCCGACGTACAGGGTTACCTCCAAATCAGCCGTCCGCCAGACAATCCGTCCCAGCCGCGTGTACAGGGGGGTACCTGCGACTTCCAGGATCGCCAGCTTTGCGTCACGGGCAAGCCCGGCGATTTGCGAAAAATCGTCGTGAACAATATAGGCTCGCGCCGCGAACACTCTGCCATGTCTACAGGGGAGCAGGTAAAGCGTGGTGTTGCACGGCAGGCGGTCAACGTGGAACGCGCCCGATCTTTCAAGGCCTGGCGGCACCCCTGTGGCGGTATCGGCGATCATCCTCTCGGTGAGCGGGGTTAGTCGGTTTGGTTGCGCCTGTCCATACGCCTGCCGAAGTAAAAGGGCGAAAAGAAGGAGGTTGGTCAATAGCGAGATCGTTATCATGAAGACAAGGGTGGCATAAATGAAGTTATCCCCTTTGCGGCTCACCTTTCCCCTTTTTAAACCCATTTTGACGGCAGCCCTTCCGATTTCGGGATGCGGAGCAGTGGCGGCCTGCCGGCAGGCCTTGGCGGTTTCCTTGCCGCTTCCTCGACCTGCGGCTCCGCGCTTGCGGCCGGTTCCGCAGGGGTGGGTGGCCGTCCCCCCGTGCCGGGCTTCCGGCGAAGGTCGGCGCACACGCAGTCGGTGCAGGTTTTGTACCTCTTGTTGATAAAACCATCGCCGCCCTTCAGTTGTCCGCACGCGATGCATTTTCTGATTTCGCCCCGCATCATTGTCGCCGTCATTTTGTCCCTCCCATAAATTGAGCGCTAGAGCCGCTCTGCCCTCCAGGGGTTGGCCTTCCGCCGCCACCGCGTGATTAAAAAGGTTTATGGGCCGCCCTGGAATCGAACCAGGATGTCGGCGGGATACGCGGAAAAGGAGGTGATGAAAACCGCTCCCCCGCCACACCAGTCGGCCCGTGTTCCCCCGACAAGGCTCCGCCGGGGTGGAGTTGAAAAAAGGCCGGCGGCGGCGATTTGGGAGGGGAACCGCCGCCGGCCATGGGCCCATGGGGCCCTTTGACAAATATTTTGGCAAGGGTCACGCGCAACCCTCTTCCCCGAAGTCAAACGTGCCTTCCGCGGGGGCGGGGAAGTCGAACCGGAAATCCCCCGCCGCCGCCAGCGGCCTGAGTTTCTCGTCGTAGGCGTTGACGTATTCCCGCTTGATCTCGAACCCGTAAGCCCTTCGCCCCATCTGTCCGGCGGCAAGCAGGGTAACGCCGCTCCCGGCGCAGGGGTCGATTACCACGTCGCCGGCATCCGTAAAGGTCTCTATCAGGAATTTCAGAAGCTGGACGGGTTTCTGCGTCGGGTGTATTTTTGGGGTGCCGTTGTCCCTCGGCATGGGGAGGCAGTTGAAGACCATCCGCCCGTGGTTCCTGAACTTGGGCAGCCTGTCCCTGTAGAACAGAACGGCGTATTCCGAGTTCCCCACTACCCGCATATTCGCCTTCAACACCTGCGGCGAGTAGTTCTTGTAAAACGTCATGTTGATATAGTTCTTGAAACCGTGCTTTTTGGCCTCCCCGATTAAATCCCATTGCTGCTCGAAGGCGCAGAACACGATCATGCACCCCGCCCCGCCCGCTTCCTTCGGTTCGGGCTTTACCAGCTTGTTGCAGAAGTGGAAGTACTCGGGGATCTTGAAATCCCTGTCCGTGTCGAAGAATTGCTTGCCGGCAAGTTTGGACTGGCCGTTTTTAAGATCCCCCCCCTCGTACCATTGAGGGTTTGAGCCGTAGGCGTTGGCACCTACGTTGTAGGGTATGTCGGCGATCACCAGCTGGGCCTTGGGTATGTTGTGGCGTTTGTAATTCTGGAAGTGGTCGTGTATCAGCATCGCAGCCCCTTTTCCTCCCGCAGCTTTTTGTTTTTGGCGCGGTATTCCCTAATCTTTTCCTGTAGCCAGAAAACGTCGGGATGCCTGTTTGGCAGCTTCGCTATCGCCCGCATCTGCCTGAGTTCGTCGGTTCCCCACTTTGCGACAAGCGCATCGATCATCTCGGGTTTGTTGCCCTCCATCCACGTGTTCTCGTAACTGCATTGGGCGATGACGTTCCTTTCGTCCCAGCGCACGTTGAAATTGGCCCTGCCGTAGTAGTGGGAGCAGTGTATGTCCCCGGAGTTCCACAGGTAGACCCTGCCGCACGTGGGGCAGGCCACGTAGCCGTTGTCGTCGGCTGCGCTCATACGGATGAACATGGAGAATTCGCTGTCAAGGGCTTTGATAAGCTGCCTTTTGCCCATGGTGTCGAGGGTGTTTCTTTTAGCCATCATTTGCCTTTAGCAGATTAGGATCGTCGTGGATGTTGCCGATCACCTCCACGCCGCACTGTCCGAGAATATCGCCCGGCCCCATTCCGATAGTAGTATGCAGTTCCATGGAATAGTGATTATGGGGATCGTTAATCCAGAAGCAGGCATCCGCGAAAACTATCTGGTATATATCGTCGCCGAAACGGACAACATCCCCGGCGAAAATCTTGTCGCCCTTGCAGTCACGAAGGCCCGTGTACTGGCCTACGGTGGATGGATCGACGATGTATCGGTTGTCGCCAGGAAGTGCCATACCTCCGATCCCATCATTAGCGAAAGGAGCTATGTAACTGCCGAACACCCATTTTCTGGCAGTTATTAACTTTGCCCTGAATTCAATCATTGTCGATTTGCTTGTCGTCAACATGCCGCCTCCGAATCTTTACGGTATTACTGCCAAACAGCGGTATAAGAAAAAACAACATCACCGCAATGCGTTGGGTATGAATGAAAACAACAATTATCGCCGCACCTACAACAAGCCACATGATGGCTTCTGCTATCCACATTGCCCACATGCCTCTCATTGCGTGTACTTCTTTGTCATTGTTTGTCCCTCGCCTCAATCATTGCATCGGCGTATTTATAGGCCAATTCTGCAACATTGTTGGGTTCATACCCCTTATCACTCATTCTGGGATCGTAAGATACCAAGCCAGTTAACACCTGCCCTGCGAACCAATCACGCAGGCTCATGCCACCGTTGCTAAATACGTTTTTCAAGTTCTCATCGGCATTGTATAGACTTTCTATCTCTGGAAACGCCGATCCGCCGTCTTTTCTTTCGCTCATTGCCCTACCTTGGCCGGCGTATCCGCCGCAGCCCTTTCGCGTTTTGCTTTCCCCACGGGTTTCCTTTCGTTCCCGTCAGACGTGTCCGGCTCCACTTCCTCCTGGCAGGACGCTTTTATCGCCGCCACGCAGTTGGTCGAGATAAGCAGACAGTGTGTTGGGATGGTGATGTCGCCGGAGGTCTTGCTTTTCCTAAGCAGAATCTCGTCGTGGTTTTCGTTTTTGGCGTTGGCCTGTACCGCCACGGCGTTGATTAGAATCCCCCTGTTTATCTCCCGTCCTATGGCGGAAAGAACCGAGTCAACGATCCCCGTGGTCTTTCCCCTGACTATGCCGTAGACCTCCCTGGCTCGTTCGTCGGTGTCGATCTCCGCGAGGTATTTGCGCACGGTCTCGTTGCCCTTGATTTTGACCGCCTTGCGGATCTGTGCCTTCTGATCTTCCTTGAGTTCCAGATCGAACTCCATGAAGGAGTTGGCGGCCAGATCCGCTATCAGGCCGTTCGCCAGATCCTCGAACATGTCCTGCAACATGTCGTGCCGCAGCACCGCGTCGAAGATGTCGAAAACCGTGCCGACGATTTTTTCATCGATTACCGGCTGGATGTCTTCCACTGCCGACTGTTTGTTTTGTACTTTCATTTCCCTTCCTCCTGTCAGAATCTTGTCCCCACTGTGATTTGCGCTCCTATCCTGCGACCGGATTCCCATTTGCTTGCCTGCGTCTCGAATACCAGAGCGTCGTCCTTCCATATCCTCGCTTCGGTCATGGCGTCCATGAGTGCCTTCAACAGATTGTCCAGGTCGGGTTTCTTCGCATGTGGTATGCCGTCCCCTTCCTGTTTCTCCTTTTTTGGCGAGGGCAGGAAGAATTTCACCCGAAGGCTCACGGGCTCGGCTATTGTGCTGCGATGGCATGGAAGGAATGTGGATATGACCGCATCCTTCCAGGTATCCGCTGAACCGGGATTGTACGCATGGCCCCTGGCCGTCATCCTCGGACGGGGCTGGGCTTTGGGGATTCCGTCCACGAACAGGTTGTACAGTATCTTCATGCTGTCACCTGTTCTTTCTGGACGCGGGAAAGCCGGTGTTTTCCCTGTCAGGCTTTCCCGATTTTCCTACCGCAATCCCGACCGCCACTATGACCGCACCGAGTATTACCAGCCCCAAAAGCGTCGTCATCTCACCCTCCCGTGTCTTGGTTTATGTCGATAAGTTTGAAAATCACGTCCTTGCCGTCTGACCTGTGGTAGGGGCGGCAGGCCATCTCCTCGGAGCAGCGTTGGGCGTTGTGGAAAAAGCAGTCTTCGCATAGGAGCGCGTCGTCCCTTTCCACTGCCACCAGGGCTTTGCCTATGGGTATTTCAGTCATGTCTATGCTGCCTTGACAAAAACCTTTCGCAAATCTGCAAGCCGTTGTTGAATTCGTAGAAGTTTTGCCACACGTCGCCATGACCGTCTTTTTCGTCATGGGTGTTTTCGTAGACCTTGACGATCTTGCCTCGGAAATTCTTGTGTTTTAGCTCCTTGGCAAAAAAGGCCTTTCCTTCGCGTAGATAAGTATCGTTTACGGTTACCAGAT
>Ga0209755_10001558_pt1 | contig 34958 bp, 28 predicted proteins | sample TergutCo191P1_FD_187301 | JGI IMG/M metagenome (GOLD analysis project Ga0209755, IMG submission 187301) | Cornitermes sp. P1 segment gut microbial communities from Petit-Saut dam, French Guiana - Co191P1 (SPAdes) (version 2) | ecosystem: Host-associated > Arthropoda: Insects > Digestive system... | reverse complement strand
TTGTGCCAGCGGCTGCGTTGGTTGGGTTGTGTGTTTCAACGCTGTTTAGGTTGCCGTGCGTGTCATAGATGTATTGAGTTTGCACGCCATATTCATCTATGCGTCTGTTTATAAGGCCGCTTAGGTCGTAGATATTTGTTTCTCGTGAGGTTGCTATATCATCGTCTACTTGACCTGTTGCCTCTTGAATAATGCGCATTCTTTCTCTGCTTTGTTCTAGCATAAACTGGTGCCAAGTTCGCACAACAAGATTATGCTTTAGAAGCACTGATTCAAAAATGGATGGGTTGTTTTCATTGTTTAATAGCAGTGGATAGCTCCTGCCACTTACATCCAAAAATGCGACATTGCTCACATTGCTTATTCTGCGTCTTCTTGCGTTGTGATAAAGATCAAAATTAGTGCTGAACATGGTTTGTCTAAACAGGCTTTTTAAAGAGCTTAAGATATCTAGGCTAGTAATAAAATTAGCGTTTTTATCAACTCTATAATCGCTTAGATTAAGTGTTTGAGAGACACCATTTTGTGTGAATGTGATACGATCAAATTCAGCAATGTCTTTAATATCTCTATTGAGAAGTGCTGGATCAGATTGAACATTGCTAGTTGATGTTGGCGTAATGCGTACATTTGCTATGTTAAAATTAAAAGCACTTGCCGAGCCACTGTGCAAATTAATACTATAATTTGCTGTTTCTGCACTGGATAAAAAATGTTCTGATGAAATAAATTGCCACTGGTTTAATTTGGTTTTGTCAATGATGATATCTATTTGCGTTAAGCCATTAAAATTGCCGTTGTTAAAATGGGCTCTTAACACTGTATCATTATTAGTCCCCAATAAAGTAGTTGAAGAAATTAATTTTACCCATGCAGAAACAGTAAATTTTCTTGCATGACCTCTAGATTTGTTTAGTTCAACAATGGGTGCTGATTGGTCGTTTGCATTTTGCATAATAGACACAAGCCTATTTGCACCACTTGCTTTTGTCAAACTAAAAATGCGAGTGCTATCAAAATTTGCACCAGTTTCATTTTGCCAATCTAGCCTTATTCCGTCATCGCTTGAAGGGGATACAGACTTAAATCTTTCTATCCCGCCACTAGAAAAATTTTCTAAAACAGCCACAGGCTCGCCGTCATGCTTATAATGATGCTGATATTCAGTGCCTAGCATGTCATAAAACACACTCGTAAAATCTGTATTATAAACAAAGCGATTGATTTGGCTATTGTTTAATCTAAGGCGTGCACCGCCTGTCACTGCATGGGCAGCACCTGCAACAGCTTGTCCTGCAAGCGGTGTTGGCAACACTAAATCGGCTGGGCTTGCATTGTTATCCACTGCACTAAATGCACCAGTAGTTATTCTTAGCACCCTATGGTTTCTATGAGTGCTGCTTATGAGTTGGTCTTGATAATCAAATTTAAGTGCCGAACTATCCTCTCCGTCCATGGCAAATTCTAAAAGCTGCCTGTTTGCATGTGTTTTATAGGCAAATCTTGCAATGTTTTTTAAAGTGCCATCAGGGCATTTAGATACAACGCTTGTTAGATTGCGCTCATCATAGCTGTATGCAACTGTTTTTTGAATGACATTGTTTTTGGTACATATGATTTGATCAAGCAGATTTGTTGCAGCATTGTATACAAATTGAATTTTTCTATCGGGCTTTCTGTTGTCAAATATTTCTGTTAATCTATTGGTAGCATCATACATATAGCTTTTTCGTATTTCTGGATTTACAGCAGAGCCAGCATTGGTTATTACCCAGCGACCTATGTCAAATTCTAGTATATTTCTAGCCTCGTCTCGTATACTTCCTCTTTCAACATTTCCAAAACTTGAAACAGTAAGCGTCAATCCCAATCCTGTTGTGTCATAATATGTGCCTTGTCTGCCGCTTGTTATTGCTAGTGGGGCAAATCTATGCCTATATCCAGCTTCATCTATGTATACAAAATCCCCGTGACTAAAACCAGGGTATTCATATTGAGTCAAATAGGGAAACAAAAACTGCTCTAGATTTAGTTTCCAGCCAGTGCCCATGGGTGAAACTCTATTGGGCACAATATGTCCGCCTGTGTGTGAGTTGTATATGTGAGAAACATCTATTTTAAAATTGCTTGCACCTATACTCATGTCGGCAAATTCAAATCGCATCCTTCCTGTATAAAGATTTATATCAGCTGTGCCCATGCCGCATGCATATTGCTGTGAGGGTTGTTTTATTTTTGATTCATCGCTAGGCTCTTGGACTATTGTTATGCTTAAAAGACCGTTTTGCTGTACTCCACCTGGAGGGAATGCAAGGGCACTTATTCTGCCCATTCTCCCTGCTTGAAGTGTTTGCATGGATTGGTTTCCGATTAAAATAGTGCGATCTGCAGTATTTAGTATAAAATCGCCGATTCTTGCATGGCGGTTTGCATTTAGCCAGTCACGAATAATCACAGATGCGTTTAGTGCACTATTTACTTCAAAGATCCTAGGTTCAAATGAAGCTGGGTTTATTGATGCTGCATTTGCAGTAGTTAATTCATTTGTTGTCATTTTTTTTCTCCTTTTTGTTTATAATAAAAGACTGTCTGCCTTTTGATTAACCGAGCAAAAATGTTTGCTTGCAAGGACATTTTTGCGACCGCCAAAGGCGGCATGGGGGTCCAGGGCTCTGCCCTGGGGTATAATACCTAATTTATACAGACAGCCTTATTTTAAAATTGTTTAGACACAAAAGCCAAAGCATATACCAGCAAGCAAATGTGATTGCATTGATGTTAGCTGCCCAGCGGCACTAAAAGAAACTACATTATGTTCCCATGGGGAGAATGACATTGACCTAGTCATCCAAATCCATTCACTTCCAGTACCGTTTGCTGATTTTTTAATTCTGCTTTGAGCAGTAGTCGCTATACTTCTATAAAATTCATACCTATGTCCTTCTTGTGCATACAATGCTTCATGAACCCCAGGTACATTGACCAATTCTGCTGCTGCGGGCAAAAATAATTTATCATTTGTTTGTATAATTGGCTCTACTCCACTAGTAATTCCCGTTGATATAGAATTTTTTGTAACTTCTTTTATTACACTTGCAACATCATTTGGCAGCACAGCAAGTATTGTTGGCAATGTAGAATTTCTAAACTCTGATGTATTCCACCCATTGATCAAGAGTGCACTATTAAATCTTCTAGCCCTAGCCATCAAGTCTCTCATGCCAAAAGTGATGCCTGCTTTGCCGCTTCCATCAGATTTATCATCATGATTAAAGCCCCAAATCTCTAGCGTGATTTGCTCTCCGTTTGTTAGTGTAATGGTTTTTTGGTCACCTATTGAATAGGGGTTTTGGTGTGGATCATGCGGATTTATATTTCCCATAGAAATCAGTTGAGATATCTGGGCAATGGTTTCCCAAGAGTCATAATGCAGCCCTTGGCTTGGCGGAAAAGGGACATATGGATTAATAGGTGTCATTGATAGATATGGAGTGTCATTCCAGTTTTGTCCAATCCCAGCCTTATATACTCGCCGTGTAGTCTCATAGCCAAACACTCCCGCTGGCAAGATGGGATTTTGTATTTGCCAATTCATGGCTGTGTCTTTTTGAATAAATTGGGGCTCGGGTTTTTCCATCAAATCCACCAATGAATTTATAATAGGATTAAGCGTGTCCTCACTTAAGCTAGTCACATTGTTTTGAAACTGAAAATTTTTATCTAATTTTGGTTTTTCATTTGCCATAATTTTTTTCTCTCTCCTTAAAAATTGAATTTATTATCTAATCAACATATCCGGATCATGTTGCAAAGATTGATGTATTAAAAATTGCCGTATTAATGACTATAAAATCATTCTAATCATCTTATCATTTTAAAGCAGCATTGCCTATCAAAAAGCAGTTTTATCTAGTCCCAAATGGTCTCATTTTGTCTGGCTTGTCCCCATCTAGTCTCATTTGAATCAATCATTATCAAACCACAATCCATACCAGCTCTTTTTGCCCCTATATATCTTGCTATCTCTTTTTCACCCTCTCCAAGCAATCTCATAACATGGCTTTTTGAATAAGGATTGCCGTATAACCTTTGCAGCGGCTCGCCGTGCAAATATCTTCTTGCCATCACCATCCTTGTTTTGGGGCACTTTATTGACACAATAGCATCCTCAACCTCCAGCCGCTTTTCACAAAGCCTTGCCATATTTTCATGCACTTTTGCAACAACTAGCTCAATTTTAGACAAGCAAAAATCTATGCCCACCTCAGCCGTTTTTAGCAAGCTATCCTTGTGCCCAGCATATAAATCCAGTCTTTTTTTATATAACGCCACCTCCTCTTCAAAATTCATACTGCTAAAAAGCCACTCCTTTATGCTGCTATTATCCATGCTGCTATTATTCATAAAACCTTTCTCCTTTGTACATTTTTTTGTTTTGACAGTATAGCAAAACATTGTTGACAACTGTATGTCAACAATTAAAAAAACTTTAAAGCTTTTAAAACTATTTTTCTAAAAAAACCTCTATCCCAATGCAAAAATAGGTGAAAATGTCTTTGTGACCTTGTTTCTGATGGTCATATTCCTTAAAGTTATAAATAGAGAAGCTATATGAGACTAGATGGGGACAAGCTAGACAAAATGAGACCATTTGGGACTAGATAAAACTGCTTTTTGATAGGCAATACTGCTTTAAAATGATAAGATGATTAGAATGATTTTGTTAGTCATTAATACGGCAATCTTTGCAACATAGTCCGGATATGTTGATTAGATAATAAAATTCAATTTTTAAGGAGAGAGAAAAAAATTATGGAAAGAATAGAAAACTTTAAAGATGGCTATACCCCGCTTGATGAGAAACATCTTAATCCCATCATAAACAAGCTAAATGAAATTGGAGAGGTTGTTGATAAAGCCAACAATGGTGAGTTTAATGGGGCAAATGCTTTTAGCTGGACAACAGCCAACGCATTAGGAGCAATAAATACAACGGTGGCAAATGTAGCTGTTGACCAAATAGGTGCTTCTGTGCCGTCTGTTGGAAACATCGTGCAATCTACTCATGCAAACAGTATGTGGGGTATTATAACCGCTGTTGCTAATAGCAATACCGTAACTGTTAGGGTTGCTGGGACAAATAGGGGTGGACAAGGCGCTCAAGGTGTCCCTGGATTAAACGGAACAATAAATGGTGAGGCTGTTATTAGAAAATCTACAACTTTCATCATCGGTTTTTCAAACGATTGTGATTTGCAATTAAACCCAACTGCAAATACACACCATACATCAATAGCAAACGCTATAAGAGAAAGACCAAACGGTGGTGAATACATTTTAAGAGAGGGGACTTATAGGTTTGGCGGTGTAGTAACAATTGATACGCCAAATGTAACTATAAGGGGCATGGGGTCAAGCACTAGAATAATTGGCACTACTGGAACAATTAGAGCTAGATTTGATATTGCAAGGAGCAATGTATTAATTGAAAACTTGATGATTGATTCAACAAATGTTACGAGTACAGTGCTAGAAAGTGGTTCTATAAGAATACAAGCGGTGGGCACACATGCTATACATGATTTTAGCAATATTGAAATAAGAAACTGTGAATTTATTGGAGCAGACAGAACAATTGCAATCAATTTAAGGGATTTTAGTGTAAGCAATATTAGGATACAAAACAATGTGTTTTTAGGCAGGCGAAATTCAATTATACAAGTAGCAAATTTTATTGGCATAGCTCCAGAAGTAGTTGCAAGCACTGTAATATTTGCAAATAATACAGTAGTTATGGATACTTCACTAACAGGGTTGTCAACAACAAGCAGGCTTAATGGGTTTTTTGTAACAAACAATACATTCACAGAGCCATCAGGAAGACCATATGCACGATTTGCATTTAATGCACGAAATGCTGTCGTCACAAGCAATATGGGAAATGGTGTTCCAATACCCGATAGCCTGTTAGTGAGCAGTGCAGCAACAAGAGTCATAGGATTTACTAAAGATTGTGATGTTATTTTAGATCCTAATGCAACAAACCATCAAAGTGCTATAAACTCTGAAACATTGGCTGTACACAATCGTGGCGGCGGTATAGTAATTTTGCGAGAAGGAGTATACACAACAAACGCTTTAATTAATTTGCGTGAAAATGTAGTTTTGCAAGGGGTAGGAAGAGCAACTGAGATTCGTCCATTAGATCCTAATGACCGAGCACATGCTCAGTTTTCTTTTGTGGGAAGCAATTCAGAGGTAAGAGATTTGTATATAAACATTGGGGATGGGGTTAGGAGCGGTATTACATTACATGACGGTATAATAAGAACTACGAATTTTGCGAATACAAAAATGCGTAATCTAAAAATTAGAAACATTGCATTGGTTGGACGATTTGCTGATAGAGGGATATGTTTAGGAGGAAATATAAATGGATACACGCAAAATGTTTTAATTGAAAATTGTGAGATTGATATTAGTGGGGCGGCTGTTGCTTTTTTTAATAATGGAGCATTAACTGGCACTTGCGGTGGTTTTAATATGTCAAATTGTGTGCTAAACTCATCTAGCTTGCCAAACAATACAGCGATACTTACAAACACAGCAGCAGCTGCTTGGGCACATGATAGACAAACAGTCAGTGGCTGTTCGTTTTGGTATCCATCGGCAAACACTACTATAAGTACTGTCAGGCGATGGGTTGGCCTAAACAAAATTAATGGCGTTCCTGTTAGTGAGCTATAATATAATAAATCTAACAAATTCGGGATTAGTCGCAACCCGCTTTAATATCTATTTATGCCGCTTTGCGACAAGCGGAAAGGAGTTTATTATGAACATTATATTAAATAATAATGAAGAATTTATTGAAACAATAACAGAGCCTGAAACAGTTTCGGAGTTTTTTGAAATTGAAGAGGTTTATAAAGATGTGCCAATTTTGTTTCGTTCAGAGTTTCCTAAAGCTTATGAATCATCAATTTCTAAAGAAGATAAGTGTGAAATTGATGAGGGAGCATCGGATGAAGATGATGAGAAAATTGTGTGCGCTTTTTGTTGCGGATAAAGGAGGAGGAAGCAATTCATGCCATATACAACAAGAGAGATAATTTGGATAGTGGGTGCTATTTTAAGCGTGTGCGGGACAGGCATTCCGCTAATCATCAAGCTAATCAAAAAGACAAAGCAGTTTATAAAAGAGCGGGATTGGAACAAGGTTATGGGGGTGCTGCCGCAGCTTATTTTAGAGGCGGAGAAGTTTATTAATTATAGAGGGCAAGAAAAAAAGGAGTTTGTAAAGTCTCGTTTGGCGGTTTTTTCTGTCAAGAACAGCATTGCGTTTGATGAGGCTAGGTTTGAAACAGCGATTGATGAGATTGTCAGGCTGACTAGAGAGGTTAATAAAAGGGAGAAGGATAGTTTTTGTAAAGAGGATAGTCACGCCCACCACCAGCAACCTAGCCCATATAATCAATACAACTCTTATTAAAACAAACTAAATAAAAACTAAAAAAATATTTAAGTGACATAAAGAGCTGTCTGATTATGAGGCGGATAGCTCTTTGTTCTTAATAAAAGGAGAGAAATTAAAATGGGAACAATTAAATTTAACAAAAATGATAAAGATGAATCTACCAATAAAAATGTAATAAATAATGAAGCAATTAAAGATGTAGAAAAAACTAAAGATGAGCCAACCATTTTGTTTGAAGATATTTCAAAAAGAGAAGAGAGTGCTAAACATTTTAAGATGAGTGACGGCACATACAAGGCTTTTTATTATGGCAGCCCAGTGCATTATTTAAATAGTGAAACTGGTGTTTTTGAGCCAATTGACAATACTTTGGAGTATGCATCAGACAGCGGACAAGAGGATGGCTTTGAAGGCTATGTGAATAAAGCACATGATCTAAAGGTCAAGTTTGCTAAAAAGGTAAACGATAAAAATGTTGTGGCTATTCAAAAAGGCGAGCATAGTTTAGCTTTAAAGTTATTAGGCAGAGTTGATGTTGCCAGTGCAAATAGTTGTGATAGCTTAAATTCTTGCGAAGCACAAATTATTAAAAGTGATGATTTAGAAGCAGGCTTAAATCTTGATGACCCACACTATTATACACAAAACCTAACAAATGAAATTCGGTATAATGATTTCATTTCTGGAGCAGATTTACAATATATTTTGACTAGTAATGGTGTCAAAGAAAATATTATTGTCAAAGAAAGATTAGAGAATTATGAGTTTGCTTTTAAACTTAAAACCAAAAACCTAGAATTAAAACTAGCTGAAGACCAAAAAAGCATTGAGTTTATTGCTGACAAAACTAATGATGATGGTGAAAGTATAAAAGAAACCATTTTTACAATGCCTGCTCCATATATGTCTGATGCAGGAGAGGGACATAGTGAGGACATTGTTTATTGTGTTGACAACTTAGGTGAAGATGAATATTTATTTAAACTTATTCCTAATGCCGAATGGCTTAATGCGACAGATAGAGTTTTTCCTGTTATAATTGATCCTACAATAACAAGAATTGGTCATGAGCAAATCAGAATAAATGGGCTTTCTGTATCTTTTACTGGATTGACTACAGGAAATTACCCAAATCAAAGCGATGTTTTAATTGGAAGAAGTAATTTAGGTAGATCTAATGTTGCAATTTTTAGATTCAATAATATAAATATTCCGCAAGGGCTTATTGAAATGAACTTACGAGCTCAAACAACAGCTGGAAGTGCTGGGCGTGTTGTTGATTTATATGCAATGCCACATAATGATTGGATAATTGATGACATAGCATTAAGAGAAAGATCGACTAATCTAGTATTTAACCATGGTGGAAATGTTAGTTTAGGTAGAATTACAGCGCGTCAAGTTGACCGACATATCATTGATGATGATGGTCGGCAAATCAATTTTAGGATGACGGAAAATCTAATTAACAATGGAGTTGTATTCTATACAAGAGATGGTGAAAATAGATTTAGAATATATACTAGTTTAGGATCAAGCACTAGGCAACCAGTACTCACGATGGTATACTCTAATCACTTTAGTACAGAACAGTATTATAGCTCTATAGGCAGAGCGGGAACAGGCATGGTTGATTTGCAAAATGGAAGTGTTAAGTGGGTGCATGAAAATTTTGCTTTAAATGGATTAAAGCTGCCATTGCAATTACATAGCGTTTATGATTCTAATTTTGCTAGATTGCGAAGATTTGGAATGCTCTTTAATCCGCCTATTAATATGGGGCGTGGTTGGAAAACAAATTTACATCAATATTTGATTCCATATCCATATGCAGGAACAACTTCAAACACAGCTTCAAATAATTTGCCTAGACCAGCATGGTTATACATTGATCACCTAGGCGTAGAGCATGTGCTGTGGTGGGGGAGATTACAAAATACTAATGGCACTATGGGTGTTGAGCAAATCAGAAGTGCTAGTGGTCACCTAATTTTAGAAAGTAGCTCAAATGGAAATGTGCAAACTCTTAGAGATCGCAATGGTAATTCATTTAGATTTGCGAGAAATGGCACTAGCGATTGGTTTAGATTGAATAGAATTTCAGATGAAACTGGCAATAAAGATATATCATTTGACACAGAAAATAGAATTTCTACAATAACAGATGCTGCAAGAAGATTAGTGACATTTAGATATAATGGTCCAGATTCTTTGCTTAATCAAATAGAGTATACAACAGACAACAATAAAGTTGTGACCAGTTTTGATTATGACAACAACAATACAAGAAGATTGAGTAGAATAGTTTATCCAGACAGCAACCATAGCTTTTTCTCTTATAATAATAATCATACCTTGCATTGGGTAGGCGATCAAACTGGACATTGTTTATGGTATAATTATGAAAATAATAAGGTTATAAGAATAAATGAGTCCTCAAATATAAGAAGCATTACTGATAGTTTTATAGATCCGCCTAATCCTATTAATGGAACTGTATTAGCCACCCGCCCCGTGACGCACATAAATTATAATGAAAATTTAACGACAATTTGGTCAAGCAATAATGCAAACAGCAGAACACGCTATACATTTATTATGAGTGAATTGCAACGGATTGATAGAATAAATCAGCAGGGACAAATTGAGTCTAATTTATTGACCCAATCTTTATCTAGTGGGCAAGGAGAGGGGATTACTGACCAAAATGCTTGGTTGCGGTATAGCACTACGCCTCTTGGTCAAACACGATTGTCGGTCGGTCCAAATCTGGATAGTAATTTTAGAGATATTGATGGAAGAGAAGTTATATCTACTGTTAATACTGACGGAAACATAATAAGAGAGCGTACAAACACGAGGCGAAATACTGCACAAGCGAGAAGATTTGATATAAACTATAAATACAACGAAAATGGCAGGGTGATTCATTCAATAGATAGTGGAAATCACGAACAAGAGGTACATGTTAGAAGCAAAGTAATTATGCCAACTTTTCCTGTTGGTCGTGGGGTGCGATTGGCTGGAGATAGCATAGAATTTTCACTGACTCGCTATTTTAGGGTGCCTAATCTGCCAGGTAATATAGTTGTATTTGAAAACGAAGTTATTTGGAGAAACGCTAGCTTGTTTTCATCCGATTTCTTTGCAATGGGACAAGGTACTCATATTCCTTTATTTGTAAGTAATAACGCTGTGCTTTTTAACAGCAACACGCAGCCATCGCGAAATGGAAGTGTTCATGCGTTTCCTGCTTCAACTAGCAATGTTGGATGGAGATTTGATTCAAATACTCGATGCTTATTTGTTGTAGCACAGGATGGGACATCACTGCATGTCGCAGATTTAATTCCACAATTTAGAGGTACGCATTGGGATTTCATTGATGGCGAGTTATATTTGCTTTCAACTTCTAGTCAAGAAATTAATAGCAAAATGAGAGGTAGGCAAGGCTCAATGGTTAGATTTTTTGGAAAAAATTCGGATACGACAAACTCTAATAATTCAGATAATTTTTTATACAGAATAGACGACCTTACGCAAAGGGCATTGCCAATAGCTACGACAGTGTTTAATCCAGTGTCAGGAAAACTAGAAAGCTTGACTCTAGATAACGAACATGTTATTGACTATAGCTATAATGCAGTGGGTAATTTAGAAACTGTCACAACAAAAATTGATGAAAAAACAATTATAAATACTTACAATTATAGGCGTGGTTGTTTGACTAGGTTAGAAGTTTATGATACAATAGTGCAAAATAATAATCGTATAAAGCATTTTGAATTTGCATATGATGGTTTTGGTGTTTGTACAAGAGTTACAGTGGGAGCAATGTCTGCACATAATGCGCTAGTGGATAAATCTTATCACCTAGCTACTAATATCAACGAACAAAATTATGAGCAAGCAATTTATCGTCGTGGGGGACAGGGTGACTATACAAAACGAATTGAATTTGATAAAGATGGAAAACCAATAGCAATATTAGGAAGAAGGCATACAAATCCAACTATTAATGAATTAGCAATAGCATATGATAATGCAAATAGAGTGGATAAAATAATTAATAGAATAGGAGAAACTGAGGATACGATCAATTATGACTATATTTACAACCCTCAGGATGCAAATCATAATATTACTAATTCTGTTGAGATAACAGGTAATTTTGCACAAGGTTCTATTTCAGAAACTGTTAATCAGGTTGATCAGTTAGTTTCTAAGAATGTTAGATTTGTTGCTCCAAATCAAACAACAGCTGATAGTTATTCTTATGAATATACAAATTTGGGTGTCACTGCCGTAGACGGGATTACAACTTTACCAACTAAGTTGCGACAAATCGTTTTGCCAAATGGAGGTGCCGCTAGCTATGAATACGATTTGGATGGGCGTCTTGAGAGCAAAAATCATTCTATAAATCAACAAATTAAACTCAAAGAAACATATTCATATAGAACTACTTTAAACCAAAACTATTTGACAAATCAAGTTAGCTTTATAAATTATGAATGGAATACTGATAAATCTAATCAAGTAGAATATCAATATGATGCACATGGAAGGGTGAGGTTTATTATAGATGCAAATGGCGGCAGGACACAGTATGAGTATGATGCGGCAGGTAGAATAACTAGAGAAGATAATCAAGCTTTTGCTAGAACAAGACGCATTAATTATAGAGCAGATGGAAACATATTAAATATAAGAGACAATGAATTTTCACCCAATGTACTTACTGCTAATCTTGCTAATCCGCACAGAACAGTGGCATACCATTATTGCAATCGAGGGAGACTTTTTCTTACGACAGTTAATGGCACACCAAGTGAGAACATGCTAATTGATCCTGCATTTGTTCATTATGACAATTTAGGCAATCCATTAAACTATAAGGTTCCATTGCATCCGTCTTCAATCACTTGGCGACGCAAAGGTGATTTAGTGAGGTATGGCGAAAACTCATACGCATATGACGCTATGGGTGCAAGAGTAACAAAATCCAAAAACAATAGTCTAACTCATAAATTTTATGCAGAAGGCGGGATTATATATAGAGAAGACAGGTTTAACGCAGGTGTAGTTGGCGGGATAAATTGCATAAGGTATATTTATGATGCAACTGGGATAGCTGGGCTTGAAGATATGACGGCAGGTGTTGCAAACAGAAAAAGCTATTGGTTTATGAAAAATGCTTTTGGTGACATAATTGCATTGATAGACGAGCAAGGAATAATGGTTGCAAAATATGAATATGACGCATGGGGCAATCATGTGGTTTTGGCGCCAAGCATAGTAGGTCAAGTTATAGCAAGTGATTTAACTAAAGTAGGTGGTTGGAGCAAAGCAGGGACAAATCATATCGGCAATATAAATCCGTGGAGATGGCGAGGACAATATTTTGATACTGAGACAGGTTTCTATGCTGTTCATACAAATGGTATCACTAGGTATTATGATCCAGCATTAGGTATCATAATAAATGCAACTTTAGATGAAGCCGAAATGGATGGGCACAACGCTTTTGAATCTCCTAATCCACTAGAAATTTTTCCAGTCAAGGTGTTCAGTGAGCCGACATGGGGGTATCCAAGATTTTGGCAGCCTACGGCAGAATTTTTTGCGGCACAGAAACAAGAGCAAAGCAGAACTCCTGGAGTATTTGATTTTTGGAATGGATTACCGACATGGGCGCAAGTCACGCTCGGCGGGGTGGCATTGGCAGGGACTATTGCTTTGGCTATAGTGACGGCTGGGGTGTCGTTTAAGGTTAAGAAAGGGGTGGCAGCGGCAGCAAAGACGGTAAAAACTGCAACGACAGTTGCTAAGTTTAGCAAGGGTGCAGCTATTGGATCTGGCATAAATGCTGGGGTTGGATTTGTAAGTGGTGGACTGGGCGGTGGTGATGGCTGGAGTTGGAGCGGTGCAGGCAGAGGTTTTGGACAGGGGGCTGTGAGCGGTGCTATTTCGGGGGCGTTAGGTGTAGTGGGCAAGGATATGTTGGGGTTGAGTGGCGGCTCACTGATGCTGTTCAATGCAGGAACAAGTATGGCGACAAGTGCATTGGTGCAGGTTGGCATGAGTGGTGGTTTGGATTTGAGGAAAGTAATTATAGCTGGATTGTTTAGCACTATACCTAGTGGCAAATCATGGGCAAGCTCGTTAGGTAAAGACTTAGTAACATCAACATTAAAGGAGATATTAGGATGGTTAACTTAAACGACAATGATGTGTATGAAGTAATTGCGTACAGGCTAACAGATGAGGATATGGCTCGTGAGGGAACTTCCGCTACGCCGCTTATTATATTTGGTCCTTTTGGGCATTTAATTGATCTGAAAATCAAACAGATGATTCCTCATAATTTGGTTTTGTTAAAAAATGATATGTTGATTTTTGGTAAGAAAAAAATTGAGATTAGATTGCACGATATTGAACATATACTCCTTAGATTTAATTTTTTTAGGATGTCTGGCACTCCTAATGGTCGCATTACAATCATGACAAAACTAGGCAAAAAATATAAGCAAGACCATGTTGAGAACATCTATAATGTGCTTATTAGAATTTTGCAGCAGTTTGACAAATATAACTTACAACATCCTAAAATTCTTTATTCTGGTTTATCTGGACACAAGTCTGAAATTGGAAGCCATCCAAGGCTGAAAAATTTAGATGACTTTGTGTCTATCTTAAAAGAAACTGGTGAGCTTCCTAAAGAGCCATTGTTGCTTATGCAAAAAAGCGAAGAATCTTTTAACTAGATGAAATTGAATAAGCGAGACGAGAGTTATTATGAAATTCTCGTCTCGCTTATTCGGTTTTGCGGATTTATCCAATTGCACAAATATACATCAATCCTGTTTATAGCCGCTTTAATCACTTAGGGTCTAACTTCCCGCAGCTTGCTGGCTGGGGAGGGGTTTTATCAACCGAGCAAAAATGCTTAGCGATACAAGGGCATTTTTGCTGGCCTGACAAAGGTTTAAAACTCCGCCCCTTGGGGCGGAAGTCACAGTAGGTGACGGGTCCAGGGCCCCGCCCTGGGGTTTTAATACCCTTTATTATTATACAATAATGTTTTAGCAATGATTTAGGGCTTGTACACTATAAAAATTGTATGCCTATTGAAATAGCTAGCTAAACAGTTGCCTCTGGACCCATTAGCCCCACATCAGCAGCACCTGAGATAAGAGCCGCCATTACTCTGTCTGCACCGCCAGCATTTGTTAGCTCTATCCTAATGTCCACCTCATCAAAATATCCATTGTGCATCGCAACATAAAGCGGTGCATAAAACACGCTTCTTGTCACTTCAGATAGGCGAATCAGCCTAGGGTCACGGGTACAACCAACCATGGTTGTAGGGATAAGTGCAATCGCAAAAAACATAATCATGCTAAGGATTGCCGCACAGGTTTTTTTCATTTTGTTCTCCTTTTGTGTAAAATACTTACATGCCATAATATGCAATAAAAATGCAATGTGCGTGATGTTTTTATTTGCATTTTTATTTTTTTTATGTTAGAATGTATTTGGAGGAATTTTTTATGAACGAAATCGTAAACGAAATTTTGGAGGGCGATCAAAAAAAGCCTGACAATAAATGCTGTCCTAGCGATAGTGCTGTGTTAAAGCAAAGGATTTTTAACTGGTTTGTGGTTGCTTTTTCGCTTATTATGACCATTGTTGCATTGATTACTTTTTTTGTAGCTTTTTCAAATGAGTATTTTGGTGCGGCGGCGGGTATTTTGGGTTCTTATGTACTTAGTATGCTTCTTGCAGCACCTACTATCAAGGTGTTTTTGGATAAATGCACCTGTCCACTTTTAAAATGGTTTAATATTGTGACTATTATTTTGATTTTTGTGGCGATATTAGTGCCCTCTGTACTAAGCTTTTTTAATATGGCTGGGTTTATTGGATAGTTGTTATACGGTTGAGATTCTTCGGCTTCGCTCAGAATGACAGAAATTAAACTTTGTCATTCTGAGCGAAGCCGAAGAATCTCATCCCGTTAATATAATAATCTGTAATTCATAATTATCATAGGTTTAATATCATAACACATAAGGAATCAACATGAAAAAAATTTTAAAAATCAAACTAATGGCTTTGACCATATTGGCATTAAGCCTGTTTTTGGGCGGCACGGCGGCAAGCATAGCCTATGCAAACGCTGCAACAAGCCCACTATCAAGTCAAAATGACAATCGCTTTGACGATGGGCTTAGATTACATTTTATTGATGTAGGGCAAGGGGATGCTGCAATCATCGTGCTTCCCTCTGGTCAAACTATCATGATAGACTCAGGCGGCGGCAACCTAGCTGCCCCTCAAATTGCAGTATACAGAACTGTGTATGCATATTTGCGTCGCTATATTTTTCCTGGCACTGCCCCTATGAATATTGACCTATTCATTGCCACTCACTCGCATGCAGACCACATAGGCACATTTGACCGGTTGATGCCGCATATGCAAATAGGACACATTGTGCGCCCTATTTCGTTTACGCCGCAAGAGATTGAAGCAAATATCCCCTATGATGTGTTTGATCTAGAGCCGCCTTTTGCAGCTCATGACACGGCATTATTTAGACGAGTAGTTGCACAAATGGCACTGCAAGAGCAAAGCTATGGCACGCTGATTACTATCCCCTATAGAGGAAAAACCATTGACACCTTTGATTGCGTGGACATAAGGTTTTATTCTCCGACAGGGCATTATTATGGTTCTAGCGGCGGCAATGCTAGGATAAATCCGCTTAGCACCATCTTTTCTGTCACTTTTGAGGGCAGAAGAATGCTGTTTATGGGTGATAGCTATGTTGAAAATGAAGCAAGCATTTTAGAGTTTTGTGAGGATGGGTATACTGCATTTGGCACTAGAGAGGGGGAGTTTTATGATGTTGATTTGATTGATATTGGGCATCATGGAAGTACTACTTCTACTTCACAAGCCTTTTTAGAAAAGGTGCGCCCAAGTTATGCTATAATTCAAGTGGGCACACCACCAGCACAAGGCGGCTCTCCGCACGGAAACGACAACACGCACGGACATCCGCATACTGCTGTGATGAATCGTTTAAATGCAATGGGGATTAGTGTTTTTAGGACAGATCAAGAGGGTAATATTTTGGTAAGCATAAGCAGCGATGGTGCAATTTTTGAGGTAGAGGGAAGAGGGGCGACTAGTGGTGGTGAGGCGGATGAGTGTTGTGGTGATAGGGGGTGCTTGTGTGTGACGGATTGGGGGTATGATTATTGCTTTGTTGGGTGTGATTGTGGGGATTGGTGTCAGCACAGAGATTGTGATTGTTGGTATTGCTATGGGGCTTGTGCATGCGCTGATAGTGGTTGCGTATTGCCGTTTTGTGGGAGTATGAGTATAGGCGGAGACATAGGCGGCATGATGATAGTGATTGGGGCAATTGCAGTAGCGACTGTGCTTGCAATGATGGTATCAAAAAATAGAAAAAAACAATAAAAAAAGGAAACAAATGAAAATGAAAAAATTCTTTATGATTAAAATAATGTTAGTGACAATTTTGGCTATGCTAGTGTTTGTTGCGGCATCACCAAACGCAGTTTGCGTTGATGCTTATGACAATACAGCTATTATGGATATTGCTGATACAGATGCTTTTGAATCAGAATCTGTATCAAGCTATCAAGAAATCATGCCGTTTTGGTGGTGTGATTGTGCTATTTGCTATTTTTATGACTGGGATTGCTATTGTGATTTTTATATGGATTGGTGCGGAGACAACTGGTGTGATTGCTGTGACGGGTGTTGTTATTTTTTCTTTTATGAATGCGAATGCTGGTATTGTGACTGGTATTGCGACTGCTATTTTTATGGCGGATGCTGGGATACATGGTGTGATTGTGACTTTATGTATGGCGGCGGAATTATGTGCGGCAGCATGGGGATTGGCTTGTCAGGCGGAGGCGGTATGATGCTTATGATATTGGCGATGATGATGGCTGTTTTGATGATGGTAGTATTGGCACGCAAAAAAATAAAAGAATAAAGAATAAGGAAGTTTAAACAGGATTTTTTATGGACAAAACATATAAACCACAAGATTTTGAGCAAGATATTTATCAAAAATGGCTAGACAAAGGCTATTTTAAGGCAGCACCAAACGGCGACAAAAAGCCGTTTGTTGTTTTTATGCCGCCGCCAAACATCACAGGGCAGCTGCACATAGGACATGCTTTGGATCTAACAATTCAAGACGCTTTGATTAGGTATCAAAGGATGCAAAATCGTGAAGTCTTATACATGCCAGGAACTGACCATGCTTCTATTGCTACTGAAATGAAAATTGTAGATGCTCTAAAAAATGAGGGCATAAACAAAAAGGAATTAGGGCGGCAAGGCTTTTTGAAAAAGGCATTTGAATGGAACGATAAATTTGGAACCAGGATTGTAGAGCAGCAAAAAAAGCTGGGGCTATCTTGTGAATGGGATAGGTCAGCGTTTACTATGGATGAAAAAAGAAGTGTGGCTGTGGGCAAGGTGTTTAGCAGACTTTATGATGAGGGATTGATTTATAGAGGCGAGAGGATTATTAATTGGTGTCCTAGCTGCAAGACGGCGATAAGTGATGCTGAAGTAGAGATGATAGACAAAGAGGGGCAGTTATATTATATTAAATATCCAATTAATAATAGCAAAGACTCAAATATAATTGTTGCCACCACTCGCCCTGAAACCATGCTAGGCGATGTGGCGGTTGCTGTCCATCCAAAGGACAAGCGCTATAAAAAGCTTGTGGGCAAATTATTGAATCTGCCTTTGACAAGCCGTCAGATTTTCATAATTGCAGACGATTATGTAAAGCCTGAATTTGGCACAGGTGCAGTAAAGATTACGCCTAGCCATGATCCAAACGATTTTGAGATTGGTTTAAGACACAAATTAGAATCCATAAAAGTGATTGGTGATGACGGGATTATGAATGAATCAGCAGGCGAGTTTGCCGGCTTAGATAGGTTTGTTGCAAGAAAAAAGGTGATAGAAAAGCTAAAAGAGCTTGGATTAATTGAAAAAATTGAGGCACACAACAACTCTACTCCGCATTGCTATCGTTGTGGTGACATAATAGAGCCCAGCATCAAAAAGCAGTGGTTTTTAAAGATGGAGGATTTGGCAAAGCCTAGCATAGAGGCGGTCAAAAAAGGCGATATTGAGTTTAAACCACAACGCTTTGAAAAGCAGTATTTTCATTGGATGGAAAACACTAGGGATTGGTGCATATCACGGCAATTATGGTGGGGGCATAGAATCCCTGTTTGGTATTGTGATATGTGCGATGAGCAAAAACTAAACGCTGGCAAGGATGATAAATGCAAGTGCGGTGGGGCGTTGACTCAAGATGAGGATGTATTAGATACCTGGTTTTCTTCTGCGCTTTGGCCCTTTGCTACCTTAGATTGGTCAGAGGATGAAAACAATGACGATTTAAAATATTTTTTCCATTCTGATAAAAATGTATTGGTTACAGGCTATGACATAATCGGTTTTTGGGTGTCAAGGATGATTTTTTTCAGCCTTAAATTCATGAAAAAGCGGCCGTTTAGAACTGTGTTGATTCATGGAATCGTAAGAGATGATGAGGGCAAAAAGATGTCAAAGTCGTCTGGAAACGGGGTTGATCCACTAGAGGCGATAGCCGAAATGGGTGCAGATGCGCTTAGGTATTCTTTGGTGGCTGGTGTGGCGATGGGCGGGGATACAAAATACTCTAAAGAAAAGCTTGAGACAAAACGCAATTTTATGAATAAATTGTGGAATGCAGCACGGTTTATTGGTGCGGCTAATGCACTAGAGACTGCTAGCATTGCAAGCAACATAGGCATAGGGCTTGGTGCTTATGCAGCAGGAAGCACTATTGCGGATGAGTGGATTTTGTCACGCCTTAATGCTGTTATTATAGAGGTTGGCAAATTGATGGATAATTTTGAGGTTGGGCTGGCTGCCAATGTTTTGTATGAGTTTAGCTGGAATGATTTTTGTGACTGGTATATTGAGGCGGCAAAGGTAAGTTTGTATGGAGACAATGCGGAGGCAAAAAGTGCGACTGTGGCAACGCTTAAGTCTGTATTTGCAAACATATTGAAGATGATATCTCCCATTGCACCGTTTATTACACAAAAAATTTATGAGAGCTTGGCACTTGATGATAATGGAGAGGATATTATGCTTAGCAAGTGGCCAAAGGTAGGAGAAATTAAGTATCAAGGGGATAAATTTGAAAAGGTAATTGAATTGGTGCGTGGAATTAGGAATCTAAGGCAAGAGATGGGTGTTGCACAAAATAAGAGGACAAAGATTATGCTATTAGCAAGCAAGGGGAGTGAGGGGCTTGCAGAGCAGGCAACAATATATATGGAGAAGCTGGCAATGGGCAGCGGTGTTGAGCTGGTGGATAAAAAGCCTGACGGAAACTATGCGGTTTTTGTAGGGGAGCTGGGCACGGTGTATATAGCGATGGGGGATTTGGTGGATTATGAGGCGGAGAGGGTGAGGCTTGAAAAGGAGCTTGGGCTAGTGACAGGTGAGATAAAAAGGGCGGAGGGGATGCTTAAAAATGAGCGGTTTATAGCCAGTGCACCAGTTAATGTAGTAGAGGCAGAAAGAGAAAAACTGAAAAAGTTTTTGCAGCAAAAAACAAAAATTGAAGAGAGTATAGCGTCATTAGGTGTCACTTTAAAAAATTAGCTATGACAAAAAACATGTATCAAAATTCAATATTTATATCTGACCCACATGGCGAGCATGAGGAATTTTTCTATTTGATGGGGCTGGCAAAGGATAAGTTGCGACAAAAAATAGATAATATTTTTGTGCTGGGCGATATCTATGACAGAGGGCCTAGGCCTGATGCTATTATGGATTATTTGATAGAGCAAAAAGCACGGGTGCATTTTTGCTGGGGCAACCATGATATTTTGTGGATGGGGGCGGCTTTGGGCTGCTTGCCGTCTATTGCTTGCACTTTGCGAATTGCCTTTGCATACAACAATTTTGATTTGTTAAACAACTATGGCATAAAATTAAAACCTTTGATGGAGTTTGCAGCAAAAATTTATAAAGATGACCCGTGTGACAGGTTTAAAATAAAGGTTTTTGAAGAAAATGTTCAGCCTATAGATAAGGAACTAGCGGCAAAAATGCACAAGGCTGTTTCTATTATTCAATTCAAGCTAGAAGAAGGAGTGCTGCCAGATGACAGGTTGCTGCTAGGAAAGGATGTTTATCCGCTTAGAGACAACAATTTTCCTAGTGTAGATAAAGACCGCCCTTTTGTGCTTAGCAGTGAAGAAAAAAAGATAATTGAGGGTTTAAGGGCAGATTTTTTTAAGAGTGAATTATTAAAAAAGCACATAGATTTTTTGATAAACAACGGCAGCATACACAAAGTCTATAACAACAAGCTTATGTTTCATGCGTGCATTCCTCGCCTATATTCTAGCCCCGATAGATTGAGTGCCTTATGTGAAGGAATCAAATCACTTTATGCAAAAAGATTTGCTACTCCGTTATTTTACCTAATGTGGTGCTATGAAAATTCTCCGTTTTTTGGCAAGAAAAAAATGACCACTTTTGAGAGGTTTTTTGTTGAGGATAAGACTACTCATAAAGAGCCACTAGATGAGTATTTTCAAAATATTGATGATGAGGGTTTTGCTAGGGAGATTTTAAAAGAGTTTGGTATAGAGGATGAGGATGGAGTGATTATTAATGGGCATATTCCTGTTAAAAAAGGGGAGAGTGCTATTAAAAGTGGGGGCAAGAGGATTGTGCTAGACGGTGGAATGGCAAAATCATACCAGAGCGTGACTGGTATGAAAGGGATGGTAATGATTGAAAATAACGATGGGGCAACTGAATTGCTGTTTGGCAAAGAGGTTTATTGATCGCTATTGTTTGCTGCCGCCTCTTTTGCCGCTTCTTCTGCTAGCCGTGCCGCCTCAATTGCTTCTTCTCGCTTTCTTTTAAATTCTTCTAAAGCTTTTGCCAATTGATCAGGACAAGAGGTGTTTCCTTTGCAGGGAATACCTTTTAATTTTGCGATAATATCGTCAATCTTGCTGCCGCAAACAAGCCTAGCTATGCCTTGAGTGTTGCCGCTGCACCCGTTTATAAACTTGCATAAAGTCAATTCATCTTTATCATTTATTTGATAAATAATTTGCTTGCAGCATGTCCCGCCCGTAGTGCGGTAGGTTTCTAATGTCATTTGTTTCTCCCTTTTTAAATGCAATACACTTAAGCAATGCACAATGCACAGTTCACAATGCACAATTATTGAGAGCTTGCGATAGAGCAGTAATTGTAAATTACACAATATAAAAACTACACTAGTCTAGTATCATATTGTTGTAATTTCTTTCACTTTCCTACCGCACCCATCATAAATTGTGCATTGTGCATTATGAATTGTGCATTGCTTAAGTGTATTGAATATAATAATTACTCAACAAGCTGTTGATACACTGATGAATATACGCTGGGGGCACTGTTAAGCCATTTTTCTGCCACCTTTTTAGCAGTGTCTTTGTTGGGCACTACAAAGCGTAAATCCATAGTGATGCGAGTGGGGTTTGTAGGATCTATTATTTTTAATATCACGGTATATGATCTATCGGGGTTTAGTTGATATGAGGTAGAATACTCTTGCTTGCGGCGGATGGTTAGGCGGTTTTCTTTTATGAAGTTTGTTATGTTTGTGCGGGTAGTAGAGGGGAGGCGGGTATAAAAGTTTGAGATGCATTCTCTGCCGTTGGGGGTAATGCTGTAGTATGAAATTTTTTCATGGATTACCCTAAACAAAAAACCTGTTTCTTCTAGGGTGTGCAAGGTAGACAAGCAGTCTATATACTCAATCCATGCGTTTTCATAATAACAAACCTTTAGGATGCTGCTTTCAGTCATAGCCACATCCATCTTGTCCATAAAATAAAGAATTATTAACTTGTGTTCAATGGGTGTATTCATTTTGTTTTAACTATATAATCTAGGCTTGCACTCTAACTAAACAAAAAAGCAGCCTGTATATTTTAAGTATAACACTATAAAAAGGCTGCTGTCAATTGTTTTTTAGGGTGATAATGCGGATAATTTTTAACTAAATTTAATGATTGTCTTTTTTGTGTTTGCTGAACTCATAATGTATCTTTTCCTATGGGTTCTGCACAGCACAACAAATATGCATATCCGTGCAAAAAGACGACATTGTGCATGTTTGCGATTAATTGTAAATTTGCCAAAGTTAAAATGTCTTGATCATATGCTTCTGGTAAAGTATAAAATGCACTGTTAAACCAAACATATATGCGTGCAGTATTCCCATGATGAAATGTGATTCCTGCCACTGTTTCGCTCCATCCATGATCCCAAGGTCTATCTATCATAGAGCCCATTATAACTACCGATGCCCCGTTAAAAGTCCCATAATATCTAGCAACATACCATACTGGGGCTTCGTCACCAAAGCTATTTCTAATAGTATTTTCTAATCTAGCATCAATGGTATCATCTGACCTTGGATGCCTTGTGTAAATCATTTTGCAAGCACAGTTTTCACACACGGAATTTTCTTTTTCATCTTGCAACCTCTCATTCTCCCTCTCAAGCTCCGCCACCCTCTCTGCTTGCAACCTAGCCTCCTCCCCCATCTCCTCAAGCCGCCGCTGTAGCTCCGCCACCCTAGGGTCATACATCACACAATGCCCCGCACCAAAAAATGCAACAGAAAATAGCAATATTGCTGTCATGCTAAGTATTGCTATTTTCTTTAAGATTTTTTTCATAAAAACCTCCTTAAAATGGGGGAGATGAGCAATTTGCAAAAAGTGTCCTAAAGGAAGAGTGCTTGCTTTAGGAGTTGTTATAAGGGTTGATGATTAATGAATGAGTGCTGTTTAAATCACCGAAGCATCAAGTCATTATTTGCTTATTTAAATCTTGCCGCCGCAGCCTAGAACATGCACTATTTTGTGGCGAACTACCTCTGTGATTATTTCTCTGCCTTTGATTAGATATTGCCTTGGGTCAAAGTGCGATGGATTTTGATATATGCTTTGTCTGATTGCCGCAGTGAAAGCAAGCCTAAGATCGCTGTCTATGTTGATTTTGCATACAGCCATGCGTGCCGCTTGTCTAAGCATTTCTTCAGGAACGCCCTTAGCACCCGCAATTGAGCCGCCATGCTGTGTGATGATGTCTACATACTTTGGCAGCACTGAGCTAGCACCATGCAACACGATAGGAAAATTTGGAATGCGTCGTTGAATATCTTCTAATATATCAAAACGCAATTTAGGCTCGCCTTTAAATTTAAAAGCACCGTGCGATGTGCCGATAGCAATAGCAAGGCTGTCTACTCCTGTTTTGGATACAAATTCTTCTACCTGAGAGGGATCAGTAAAAGACGAGTCAGCATCAGATACATTTATCTCATCCTCTATGCCAGCCAATCGCCCTAGCTCTGCTTCAACAGTCACGCCGTGATCTTTGGCATATTTGACAACCTCTGTTGTTATCATAATGTTTTCTTTAAAAGAGTGGTGCGATGCATCAATCATGACTGAAGTAAAGCCGTCTTTGATTGCGGACACGCAGTCTTCATAAGAGGCACCGTGGTCTAAGTGCAAGCAAATGTCTAAGCCAGATTCTTGGGTAGCGGCTTCTACCAATTTTCTTAAATAAATAGGGCCAGCGTATTTTCTTGCACCGTTAGAAACTTGCAAGATAAGAGGGGCTGATTCTTCTTTGCAGGCGGTGACAATGCCTTGAATAAGCTCCATATTGTTGACATTGAATGCGCCAACAGCATAGCCGCCTTGATAGGCTTTTAACAACATTTCTTTTGATGATACAAGTGCCATGGTTTTTATCTCTCCTATGGGGTTGAATGATAGACAATAATTGATGAATGAATATTGATGATTGATGAATGATGATTGATGAATGAATGTGTTTAATAAATATCATTTTCTTCCCATAAAAAATTTAGTTTTGACAATTATTAAAGCCACTTAAATTTTTAGGGGAAGAATTATAATACTTTGTATGCATTCATTCATCAATTATACTTCGTCTTTCAGTCAATTATCATTTATCATTAATATATATAATATATCATAATAAATAAATAGTGTCAACTATTTGTTTGCCTTTATTTTTTTGTTGTATTATAATATTGGCATAAGAAGTGAAAATGGCATTAAATTTTGGTTGTAGTTGGCAAAAAAATTAGAATTCAAAAATTTTTTGGTTACTTTTTTATAAAAAAGTGGCAAGGAGATATATTTATGAAAGATGCAAGAGTATCTAAATTGGCAAAAGGATTGGTAGGCTATTCAATCCAAGCTAAAAAGGGTGAAAAGGTGCTGATAGAAGCATATGAGGTAGACAGCTTTTTGGTCACCGAGCTTGTCAAAGAGGTTTATGCTGTTGGTGCATATCCATTTGTATCAGTGTTTGATACTAAGGTGCAAAGGGCACTTTTAAATGGCACTACTAAAGAGCATCAAGACCTTTGGATAAAGTATGATGCGGCTAGGATGGCTGATATGGATTGCTATATTGGCATAAGAGGCGGCAAAAACTCTTTTGAGTCTAGTGATGTATCTAGCGAAAAAATGGCGCTTCATGGCAGCAATTATGGCGAAGAGGTGCATGGCAAGCTTAGAGTGAAAAAAACTAGGTGGGTAATCTTGCGATATCCTAATGAAAGCATGGCACAGCTTGCGTCTATGTCTACTGAGGCTTTTGAAGATTATTATTTTGATGTTTGCAATCTAGACTATAGCAAAATGGATAAGGCTATGGATGCTTTGGTTAAATTGATGGATAAAACTGACAAGGTGAGAATAATCGGAAAAGACACGGATTTGAGATTTTCTATTAAGGGGATTCCTAGTGTTAAGTGCAGCGGCAGGATTAATATTCCTGATGGAGAGGTTTTTACTGCTCCTGTTAAAGATAGCGTAGAGGGGTATATTACATATAATTGCCCGTCTATTAATCAAGGAGTAAAGTTTGAGAATGTGAGATTGGAGTTTGAAAAGGGCAAGATTGTTAAATTTAGCGGAAATCATTATGACAGGCTAGAAAAGATTTTTAATACGGATGAGGGGGCAAGATATATTGGTGAGTTTGCGATAGGGGTTAATCCATTTATAACGCAGCCGATAGGGGATATCTTGTTTGATGAAAAGATTAGGGGGAGTATCCATTTTACGCCAGGGGCTAGCTATGATGAGGCGTCTAACGGCAATAAAAGTGCTGTGCATTGGGATTTGATATTGCTTATGACGCCTGATTGCGGGGGCGGTGAGATTTGGTTTGATGATGTGCTTGTTAGAAAAGATGGTGAATTTGTGATTAAAGAATTAAAAGGTTTAAATCCAGATGGGTTAAAATAAAACCATTATATTTAGCACAAAATAACTAAATGTATAGAGTCAAAAGTTTTAAAATAGTTAGTTTATTTTTTGTGTCTTTTTTGCTGGTGATATCTTTTTTTGCAAGTGTTTTTAAGCAAAGCATGACAGTTTTTGCAAGTGATAACATAGAGATAATCGCTTGTGAAGGTGAAAAACAAGAGGTGCAAAAAGAGATTATTAAGTGGGTTGATTTTAATATAGACGGACAGTCGCTTAAATCAGTGCTAGAATTTTGCAAAGAATATAGAGGCAAGCCGCATAGCCCAAGCTTTGCACAAACGCTTTCCTATTTGTCTATTAAAAACTCAAACGAGTTTGACAAAAGCTCTAGCCTAGGCATATTAAAAAAATTGCGTGCATATTTGGATGAGGGCAATTGTATTTTGGATAAATACGGCGACAACAAATATTTTTTGCGATATCAGCAAATTTATCATGCAATATTTGATGGGCTTGTGGGTGAGTATGAAATGGTGTGCGGCACAACTCAATACGGCATAATGGGGTATTTTCCTATTGCTAAGGGATTTGATTATAATCACTATGACGATTTTGGAAACTCAAGAAGCTATGGATACAAAAGGCGGCACTTAGGGCATGACTTTATGGGACAGGTAGGCACTCCTATCATTGCTATTGAGGGCGGCACAGTGACAGAATTAGGTTGGAACAAATACGGCGGCTGGCGCATAGGTATTAGATCATGTGATCAAAAGCGGTATTATTATTATGCTCATTTAAGAAAAGACAGGCCTTTTGCTTTGGATATGAAGCTAGGGGATAGAGTGGAGGCAGGGCAGGTGATAGGGTATCTAGGGTATACTGGGTATTCTGAAAAAGAGAACACAAATTTAAAAACAGGCAGCCCGCATTTGCATTTAGGCTTGCAATTGATATTTGATGCATCGCAAGAAAAAGGGAGCGGTGAAATTTGGATAGACTTGTTTGGCATATGCAATTTTTTGACATCAGAGAGGGCGGTTGTGACAAGGGATGACAATACAAAAGAATGGATTTCTCAAAGTATAAAGGTTCCTATTTTAGCAAAATAATTTTTTGGTTGTTTTAGTTAAAAAACAACAAGGAGAACAAATCATGAAAAGAATTGCAATCAACGGCTTTGGTCGTATCGGCAGACTTGCTTTTAGGCAGCTGTTTAACCAAAAGGGCATAGAAATCGTGGCTATAAACAACATAGCCGTAGAGCCTAAAATGCTTGCACATTTATTAAAATATGATTCAATGCAAGGACGATTTGAATATGCAAATAAGACCAGCATAGACGGTGACAATTTGGTGATAGACGGCAAAAAAATTAGGATACTAGGCGAGATGGATGCGGCAAAATTGCCGTGGGCAGAGCTAAAAATTGATGCAGTGTTAGAATGCACGGGCGTGTTTACTTCTTATGATAAATGCAAGTTACATATTGATGCAGGGGCAAAAAAGGTGATTTTGTCGGCTCCAGCAAAAGACGCTATGCCTACTGTTGTGTTTGGCGTAAACCACGACATCCTAAAAGCAAGCGACAATATCATATCGGCTGCATCTTGCACAACAAATTGTCTTGCACCCATGGCAAAGGCATTAGATGATTTGGCGGGCATTAAAAGCGGCTTTATGACTACTATTCATGCATACACTGGCGACCAAAATGTATTAGACGGCCCGCACAGAAACGGAGATATGCGTAGAGCAAGAGCAGCAGCTGTCAATATTGTGCCAAACAGCACGGGGGCGGCAAAGGCTATTGGATTGGTTGTGCCGTCACTGGCGGGCAAGCTGGATGGGGCAGCACAAAGAGTGCCTGTGGCTACTGGATCTATAACTGAATTAAATGTGGTGGTGGATAAAAAGGTGACGGCGGATGAGGTTAATAAATTTATGAAAGGGCGACAAAGCGACAGCTTTGAATATAGTGATGAGGAGCTAGTGTCATCTGATGTAATCGGGACAACGGCAGGAAGCATCTTTGATGCTACGCAAACAAGAGTGTTGCCGCTTGAAAATGGGGGAAGCTTGGTTAAAGTTGCGGCATGGTATGACAATGAGATGGGATATGTATGTCAGATGGCAAGGGTGCTTAAGTATGTGTTAGAGTTAAAATAATAAGAATAAAGCAAAGATTTCTCTACATGACATTAATTAATAAAGCAAAGATTTCTCCCGTTGGTCGAAATGACATTAATTAGAATGGGTTCATTCTAATAGTGAGAACAATTAAACTAAAGCGTCATTTCGACCGTAGGGAGAAATCTTTGCTTTACCGAAGGACGAAGTATAAAACTTTTCTGTCATTTCACTAGCCTAAGGCGAAAAGATTGGTTTATAGTCTATAAAACAAACCTAGTCATTTTCTAAACCTAAAAGATAGTCTGATGTCACACCAAAAATTTTACACATATTTATTAGTGTCTCTAGTGTAGGTTGAGAAACACCATTTTCGTAGTGTCCGATAGTTTGATAGCTTAACCCAAGTAGATTGCCCAGCTCTACTTGGGTTAATTCTTTTTCTTCTCTCAATTCTTTAATTGATTTTCCTAATGAAATCATAAAATAGTTCACTCGCATTAAAGTCTAATTAATCATCTTTTAGACATAAAAGATAATCTGCGGTCACATCAAAAATCCTGCACATGTTTATGATGGTTTCTAAAACAGGCAGTATTACGCCATTTTCATAATGACTAATTGTTTTTTTGCTTAATCCAAGTTGCTTTCCTAGCTCGGCTTGGGTTAATTCTTTTTCTAGTCGTAATTCCTTTATTCGTTGTGCAATTTTAATCATATATAAATAAATTGTCTCATAATACGAGACAAAACTCTTGACAGTCTCTTTAAAATAGACTACAATATTTATATGAAAAGCATAAATCAAAATAAAAATCAAGAGAATGAATGGGTATTTTGGAAAGAGGTTGATAAAGATGAGTTAGAGCATTTGATTGATAGTGGTCAAATTGATGAGTTTAGCAAAAATGTATTGTTTGGTTTTAGGGTTATTTCAAATGAAAAAGAGGGCATAAAAAACTCTAAAACAAATTAGTGGGCACGGGGTGGGTGTCGTTTAGCACGGCACGAACCAAGGATTTTGCACTTGCAACAGCCACAGGGGCGTCGTCTTTGTGGTTTATTTTTATCATAGTGTCTAATGTGACAAGCCTGTCATCTATGCTTCTTAATAGCGTAGTGTTTCCAAACATAAACAAAATCTCTTTGCCCTTTTCCCATCGGTGCATTACATTTTGCATCAGGGCAATAGTTTCTTCATTGTCAAGCTCCTCTCTGTGCTGGTCAATGCTGTTAGACACCTCTATTAAACCGCTATGAATATCAGAAAAAAGCCTTGTAGAATAAACTATTTCAAAGGTAGACACTGCAATCAAGGTGCTAAATATTATTAATATTATTATGATTCTTTTCATGATTGATTGGTATCCATAAAATGGGGAGCTAATCGGGAATAAAAGTTTTTTTGCTTGTCATTGCGAGGCTTTAGCCGAAGCAATCCAGGTTTAAATTGATATCTTTATAATCTGGATTGCTTCGCTTATGCTCGCAATGACGAATTAGGAGACGCTATAGATTGCTGAACCTAACGGCTTTAATATTGTCAGTAGGTTTAGCTGTTTGACTACCAACTCCCCCCCACCTTCAGTTTGCCCAAAAAATAAGGACTGCTTTTAGGGCTTACATACACCACACCATCCTGCCTTATATCCATATACAACACATCCTTTAAATTGCTTATTCTGTTTTTTCTAAGCAGCTTCTCTGCCGCCGCCGCCTCTATTCCTGCCTCTTTTAGCCCTTCATTGTTCCACTTGCCGTCTACCATCAGCGTAAGCGGCAGCAATGCTGGCACACTCTCACTAGGATCACTCTCTTTTTCTATCACGCAAAGCTTTCCGTTTGTCTCAAAAATTGCATACTCAATTTGATTGATATCACTATATCCACTGCTTCTAAACGCCTCTATCAAATCATGCATGTTTATATTCATGCGCTTTAGATTCTTAAAATTTATTCCGTTCTTATCAATAGCAATAACAGGACTCCCATTGACAATTCTTCTTAATCTTAAACTCTTTCTTGAAAAGAATGAAATCATTATGTGCAAAAATGTAAGCACGATGATAGGAACTATTCCGCCATAAAACGGGATAGACGGGTCTGATAGAGGGATGCACGCAACATCGGCAATAATCAGCATGATTACCAACTCAAACGGCTGCATCTCTGATAATTGCCGCTTTCCCATAAGCCGCACGCAAAACAGCACTATCAAAAACACTAATATAGCTTTTATTAAAACCACCAACATATGTATTGGTAGTATTTTACATGTCTGGCAAAATAATACATATCAATTTTTCATTTTTAATTATTTAATTTAATTGCCACAAAAGGGTTGACTAGACAACAATCAAATTGGTATAGTATTTATGAATGAAGTTTATTGAATTAAAAGAGCATATAAAGGCACACAAATTTTTTCCTGTTTATGTATTGACAGGAGAGGATGGCGCTGTTGTCAAATTGGCAAGAGAGCAGTTTTTGCGTTTGATAGAACTGCCTGATTTTAATGTGTCTTATGCTAAAGAGGGGGAGCTTTTGCAGTGCGCTGAGGTGCTGCCGTTAGGGGGCGCTTTTAGGATAGTGTTTGGGGATATAAAGCAATTGGGGGAGCTGGGCGACAAATATTTAAACAGCCCTAACCCTAGCACGATTATTATTTTGACGGGGGAGCTGGGCAAGGCTAAATTAAAAGAGGGGATACAAATAGTTGATTGCGGCAAGCTAGAAGCGGGGCTATTGGCAAAGGTGATAGGGGTTAGGGCAAAGGAGGCGGGCGTGGGGATAGATTTGGATGCGGCACATTTATTGATTGAATATGCTTCAAGGCTGCTGTCTAGAATTGAATTAGAGCTAGAAAAGCTGATAGGGTTTTGCGGTGCTGGTGCAGTGATTGGAGTGGATAGTATAAAGGCGATGGTGTCGCCTGATTTAGAATATAAGGTGTTTGAATTATCAGATGCTATTGTGCGTGGGGACAAAGAGCGGGCAATGAGGATGCTACATGATATGCTTAATGAGGGGGCTGGGGCGGCTCAAAAGGTGTTTGGGTTGTTGTATGGGCATTTTAGGCGGTTGTTGTTTGTGGGTTTGGGTGGTGATAATTTGGCGGATAAGTTGGGGGTTAAGGATTTTGCTGTGACGGTGGCACGGCGGCAGGCGGACAAATTTAGCAAGGCAAAACTAAAGAGCATGGTGGATGCGTTGCATGAAATTGATTATGGGATAAAAAACGGCAAGATGGGGGACAGGGCGGCACTAGAGAGCTTTGTGCTAGGGGTATAAATATAAGCTTAATATTAATATTTTTTCTTAAGAAGCAAATGTTGTTGTGCAATATTTTTCACAAACTCACACATTGTTTTCTAGTCCGACATTTTTCATTTCTGATGGATGGCATTATAAAAAATATACAGAGGGGCAAACATTTTTTGAATATGTTAGTGAGTTTTCGTATAAAAGTAGACAAATTCAAGCTATGTATAAAGCATTTATAAACTTTGCTAATGAGATACTTGAGTTAACTAAAAGCTTTTCACTCTTGAGTTGCTTTGATGAAGGAGTTCCAATAGAAATTAAATCCAAAATAAATGTATGTGTTTTTGATGTTGCCATTGAGGAGTTATTTTTCTTGCCCATTAACACACTTATTACAATAACAAAATAATTATGGTGGTATTAAATAACTATGAGTGATGCTTTGATATTGATACTAGACAAACAAATTCCTCGCAATTTTTTGGGGCGTGAATTGATTCTAGACAGAGGGGAATACAGCAGGGAGTGTGCTATGTATATTGAACGAGCAGAATACATAATAAAGCACCTAAATGCTGATGGAAATGGTTATCCCATAGGTGGGTGGTCATATATTTTTTGGCGTGATGATGGGGAAGGATTTTATTGTGTGCATCTATCAGCATATGTGAAAAAAACGGATATTCCACAATACAAAAAAGAATTGAAATGGGTGCATGATACCATAGAAGAGTTGTTGGATTTAGATTATGATGTAAAAATGTTTAATGGAAATATTCACAGCGATATAGAAGAAGTTTTTATTGCTACAAAAACATTGGATTTGGCTAAATTACTTGATACCGAAACTGTGTTGGATTATAATGTGTTATATGAAATAAAAAAAGAATGATGCAATAGAGTTTGCAGGAGGCAGCAGCGTGGGGGGGCGATTTTTAACTCTGTTAATGAAGTAATTGGAATTGCTACATTATTTAGAGCGCATGATAATAATTTTCATATTGTGTCAGGAATTAGCTTCATGATACCGATTTCCATCGTTCATGAGTTTGCAAATTTAATATATATTAATAGAAAAACATTTCATAAAAAATAATTTAATTTTTTTTAAAAACCCCTGTTAAAACGCTTGACGGGGGTTTTTGTATATGGTATTCTAAGAGTCCTGTTGCGGAAAGCTTTTGCAAAATGTAGCAGTGATGACAGTCTTTGGAGAGACGACTCAAGTACCAATAGTACCTCTGAGAACATACTTATATTGTCCTTGCAAAAGGATGGTTGTATGTTTTTTTAATGTCCAAAGCTTGTCCAGCACATTGACAACTGAATATAGGATGATAGAAATGTCGTCTAATAAGTTGATTGCTTTTTGCGATTGACCTATTAAATCATTTCTATTTGAGAGAAAGAGCAAATATCAAAAAATTAAACCAACTGATGTGCAAACATTGGATTGGACGAGTAACAAATTATCAATTATTCACAAAAATTTAGAGGTATTATGTTCTAATCATATATTAAATTTACAAAGTCTTGTAAGAAAAGAAAATTGTAATTTAGGCAGACGAAATTAAACAGAAATGTTTAATGCAAAAATGCTGTAGTGGAAACACTACACTAAAAGAACAAGCCGAATGAAATTTGGTTTTAGTGAATTTTAAAAAATTTTTTGATGGAGTTTTTCAAGATTTGCGACGACGCATAGCACCGCTATGCTAGGAGTAAAGATTGGAAAAGAACGCAAAAAATTATAAAATTAACAAAACCCAAATGAGTGAGGATTGTTTGATTAAAATAGATTAAGCTACAAAGAGCATACGATGGATGCCTTGGCATCAGACGCCGATGAAGGACGCGACAAGCTGCGATAAGCTACGGGGAGCTGCAAATGAGCTATGATCCGTAGGTGTCCGAATGAGGAAACTCAATTAGGGAGACCTAATTATCTATACATGAATAAATAGTGTATAGAAGGGAACCCGGGGAACTGAAACATCTAAGTACCCGGAGGAAAAGAAAGTAAATCAACGATTCTGTTAGTAGTGGCGAGCGAACGCGGAAGAGCCCAAACCGCATATAGCAATATGTGCGGGGTTCGGACTCACATAAAACGATCAAGAATCTCTAAACGAAGACCGACTGGAAAGCGGTGCAAAATAGGGTAATAGCCCCGTAGTTGAAAGAGAAACTTGCGTGTGAGTATCCAGAGTACCTTCAAGCACGAGAAATTTGGAGGGAAGATAGGAGGCCCATCTCCTAAGGCTAAATACGATCTGATGACCGATAGCGTATAGTACCGTGAGGGAACGGTGAAAAGTACCCCGGGAGGGGAGTGAAATAGAACCTGAAATCGTATGCTTACAAGCAGAGAGAGCACTACGCCGCAAGGCAGGTGTGATCTCGTACCTTTTGTAGAATGGGCCGGCGAGTTATGATGTGTAGCGAGGTTAAGAGATAAAGTCTCGGAGCCGTAGCGAAAGCGAGTGTTAAGAGCGCGTTTTAGTTGCATGTTGTAGACCCGAAACCTGATGACCTAGCCATGAGCAGGTTGAAGCAGAAGTAAAATTCTGTGGAGGACCGAACGCACCCCCGTTGAAATGGTGGGCGATGACTTGTGGTTAGCGGAGAAATTCCAAACGAATCAGGATATAGCTGGTTCTCCTCGAAATAGCTTTAGGGCTAGCGTCAATGTACAGTATACCGATGGTAGAGCACTGTATGGGCTAGGGGCCTTCACGGGTTACCGAACCTTAACAAACTCCGAATGTCGGATATATATAATTGGCAGTCAGACAGTGTGAGATAAGTTTCATTGTCAAAAGGGCAACAGCCCAGACTCTCAACTAAGGTCCCCAAGTTATGGTTAAGTGGTAAAGGATGTGTCAATGCGAAAACAACCAGGATGTTGGCTTAGAAGCAGCCATTCATTCAAAGAGTGCGTAATAGCTCACTGGTCGAGTGTTGATGCGCCGAAGATGACCGGGGCTAAAACCATACACCGAAGTTAGAGAATACGAGCAATCGTATTGGTAGAGGAGCAATGTATACGGGCAGAAGCAGTATCGTAAGGGGCTGTGGACTGTATACAAGAGAGAATGCCGGCATGAGTAGCGCAAGAGAGGTTAGAATCCTCTCCGTCGAAAGCCTAAGGATTCCTGGGGAAGGTTCGTCCGCCCAGGGTAAGTCGGGACCTAAGGTGAGGCCGAAAGGCGTAGCCGATGGACAACTGGTTGATATTCCAGTACCATTATGTATATCGATGCAGGGACGCAGGAGGATAGTCAGACCACGGGGATGGAAAGCCGTGGCCAAATCGTGAGGCTGTGTTGTAGTGAAGTACGCAACACATTAAGGCTGGGCGATGAAGGGGAGCGCAAGCGAAGCTGATGAATTCACGCTGACGAGAAAAGCTGCTAAGATTATATATATAATGCCCGTACCGCAAACCGACACAGGTAGGCGGCAAGAGAATTGCAAGACGAGCGAGATAACCATTGTTAAGGAACTCGGCAAAATGACCCCGTAACTTCGGGAGAAGGGGAGCCTGGTTTAGCCAGGCCGCAGTGAATAGGCCCAAGCGACTGTTTATCTAAAACACAGGTCTCTGCGAAAGCGCAAGCTGACGTATAGGGGCTGACGCCTGCCCGGTGCTGGAAGGTCAAGGGGATGGGTTAGCG
>Ga0209755_10001557_pt1 | contig 34968 bp, 29 predicted proteins | sample TergutCo191P1_FD_187301 | JGI IMG/M metagenome (GOLD analysis project Ga0209755, IMG submission 187301) | Cornitermes sp. P1 segment gut microbial communities from Petit-Saut dam, French Guiana - Co191P1 (SPAdes) (version 2) | ecosystem: Host-associated > Arthropoda: Insects > Digestive system... | reverse complement strand
GCTGTCAGTATTTCCTTATTCTTCGCTTCTACACGTTTTTCCAGTTCGGAAATATGGTCGTCTGTCAGCTTTTGGACTTCTTTTTCTAAATCCTTCAAGTCGTCTTCGGTCAGGTCGCCGGATTTTTGCTGCTTTTTGAGCGCCTCCATGGCGTCGCGGCGGATGTTCCGCATTGCGACTTTTGCGTCCTCGCCCTTCTTTTTTACGTCCTTCGCAAGCGCCTTGCGGCGGTCTTCGGTCAGCTCGGGGAAGACCAGGCGGATTACCTTGCCGTCGTTCGACGGGTTGATGCCGAGGTCGGACGACAGTATCGCCTTTTCCACATCTTTCAGTGTGGACGCGTCGTATGGCTGGATTTGAATGAGGCGCGGCTCCGGCACTGACACGTTGCCGACCTGATTAACAGGGGTCGGTGTGCCGTAGTAGTCTACCATTATGCGGTCAAGGACTTTTGGGTTAGCGCGGCCTGCGCGGATTGTGTCGAGTTCCTTGTCGAGCGCCTCCACCGATTTCTTCATCCTATCTTCGTAAGGTTTAGTGTGAGTTGACATAAAATTCCTCCTCTGTATTTGTACTCAGTATCGTTCCGAACTTGTACCCCTCGTCCGCACAGGCGCGAATCAGCCCGTCCGGCTCATCTAGTCCGAAAACGAACGACGGAATCCCCGCCTCTACCAATATATGAAGCGCCGCGGCGTCCACAAACTTCAGCTGCTTCTTGATTGCCGTGTCGTAGTTTAGGCTCTTGTACATTTTCGCACCGCTTCCGTCCTCCGGGACCTTGTCGTACACGCCGCCCACGCCGTTTTTCGTATAAAGCACGCAATCGACTTCAAGCTCCGCACCGCGCAGCGCGGCTACGCTGTCTGTCGAAAAAAACGGGTGCCCAAGCCCCGCCGCGTGGAATGTGACGATGCCTTCTTCCATCAGCCTGAGCGTCAGGTATTTGTCGTAGACCCGCGTCATATTTCCGAACGGCATGGGGGTCATGACTTCTGAGCGTACGCCGTGCCGTTTGAATGCTTCGGAGAAGTACAGCGCGTTCATTATTGTGGCAAGCATTCCGATTTGGTCGGCACGGACTCTGTCCATAACTTCCTGGCCGACGCGTCCGCGCCAGAAATTCCCGCCGCCGACCACGAGTGCTATTTCCGTTCCGGCGTTTAGTGCGATTTTCAGTTGTTCGGCGATTGAGTCGATGGTGTCGTCGCAGAAGCCGGAGTCTAAGTCCCCGGAGAGCGCTTCGCCGCTTAGTTTTATTATTGTCCGCTTCATAAATTCATCCTTTGGTTAGGGGATGAAACTATTCCCCAATTTTGGCGCTTGCGTCAAAAAACTTCATTAATATAATTATAGCCAAAATTATACATCATTAAGAGGAAAAATTCCACTGAAAATTTCTTTCATAGATTATTCACATTTGGGAAATCTGTGGTATAATCTAGTGGAAGTTTTTTGGCTTGCGCCAAAATCGCGGAAATTTCCACCCCTACTGCCGGATGGAAATGTCCGCTAACTATTTAGGAGGAATGGAAAATGAACCCGTTAGTATTTCTTGCCCCAATAGCAGCCCTAGTGTCCCTAGGCTTCGCCGCTATTCTGGCAACAATGGTGCTGAAAGTAGACGAAGGCACAGACAGGATGAAGGAGATTTCGACCGAAATCCGCCACGGTGCCATGGCTTACTTAATGCGGCAATACAAGACAGTAGGCGTTTTCTTCGCCGGGCTGTTTATCGTACTTGCTATCCTCGCCTTCGGCTTGGAGTGGCTGCCAGTGTTTACGCCTTTCGCGTTTATCTCGGGCGGTTTTTTCTCTGCTTTGAGCGGTTTTATCGGCATGAACATCGCCACCCGCGCAAACACACGCACTGCGGCTGCCTGCCGCACTAGCCTTGACGGCGGCTTACGCGTAGCTTTCAGAAGCGGCGCTGTTATGGGCTTTGTCGTTGTTGGGCTTGGTATGCTCGACCTTAGCTTCTGGTACTTCTTCCTTACCCACGTATACCGTGAGACCCCGGAAATTGCGCCGCGTATGATTGCGAGCGCCATGGTTACATTCGGTATCGGTGCTTCTATTATGAACCTCTTTGCCCGTGTTGGCGGCGGTGTTTACACTAAAGCTGCCGACGTAGGCGCAGACCTCGTTGGTAAAGTAGAAGCCAACATTCCAGAAGACGACCCGCGCAACCCTGCCGTTATCGCTGACAACGTAGGCGACAACGTAGGTGACGTTGCAGGCATGGGCGCCGACCTTTACGAGTCTTATGTAGTGTCCATCCTGTCGGCTATTGCTCTTGCTGCTGCTGCCGCAAGCTACTTCGAAGTAGACCCTACCGCTGTTATGGCTATACCTCTTGCCGTTGCCGCTGTCGGTATCTTCTGCTCCATCATCGGTACCTTCATCGTCCGCGCAAAAGAAGGCGCAAGCCAAGCGGAACTGCTCAAGACCCTTCACCGGGGCGTATATTTTTCTTCAATACTAATCGCAATTGCTTCCTTCTTCATAGTGAGCCACCTCGGCGTAACCCTTGGTGTGTTCTGGGCGATTATCGCCGGGCTTGTTGCCGGTAACTTGATTGGTTTCACCACCGAGTACTATACTTCCGGTGCATACAAACCAACTCAGGACTTGGCAAAATCCTCCGAAACAGGCGCTGCTACCATCATCATAAACGGTCTGTCCCTTGGTATGCTTTCGACAGCCGCTCCTGTTATCATTGTCGCCATCGCCGTTATGTTCAGCTTCTTCATCACAGGCGGAACGGTAGACTCGCTTGCACCCGGGCTTTTCGGCGTAGCCATCGCGTCCGTAGGTATGCTTAGCACACTCGGCATTACCCTCGCGACAGACGCATACGGCCCAATCGCCGACAACGCAGGCGGTATCGCGGAAATGTCCGAGCTTCCTCCAGAAGTCCGCGTACGTACAGACGCGCTCGACTCGCTCGGTAACACCACCGCTGCTACAGGTAAAGGCTTCGCTATCGGCTCTGCCGCTCTTACATGCCTCGCACTTATCGCAGCATTCCGTGAAGAAGTTATGATTATCACAGGTCAAATTGACTTCTCTCTTGACCTGCTTGACCCGTCCGTTCTTATCGGTATGTTCCTTGGCGGCGCTGTTGTCTTCATCTTCTCGTCCATGACGATGAAAGCTGTTGCACGCGCGGCACAAGGTATTGTTATCGAAGTACGCAGACAGTTCAGAGAAATACCCGGACTCCTTGAAGGCAAGCCCGGCGCAAAACCCGACTCCAAAAAATGCGTAGACATCTGCACACAAAGCGCGCTTAAAGAGCTTGTAATGCCAACAGTTATCGTCGTACTCGCACCTGTCGTAGTAGGCTTCTTCCTCGGCGCAAACGGTGTTGCGGGTATGCTCGGCGGCGCAACAGTTTCCGGCTTCCTTATGGCTCTCATGATGTCCAACGCGGGCGGTGCATGGGATAACGCCAAAAAATACATCGAAGCAGGCAACGAAGGCGGAAAAGGCTCCGACAACCACAAAGCGGCAGTCGTAGGTGACACAGTCGGCGACCCGTTCAAAGACACTTCCGGCCCTTCCCTTAACACCGTTATCAAACTGCTTTCCGTTGTTGCTATCGTTTTCGCAACTTTCGTTATCGAAATCTCACAACTGTTCCCTTGGAACTAAGTTTTTAGGTGATTAAGACCGTGGGGTTCCACCCCACACCCCGCTTCTTTCTTGAAAGAAAGAAGCAAAGAACTTTAACATGGTTTTGTTAAAGTTTTGGTCAAACTTTTTCAAAAGTTTGCGGGGTGTGGGGCTGGCCCCACGGTTTTTAAGTTAGGAGCTTTTTTATGCTTGATATTCTGCACGACATCCACCAGTACAGCCAAAACTTCAAAATCTCGCAGGTCATTACTTTTTTTGAGCGGAAAGGGGTTTTTATTACCCGTTCTATGATTCAGAACTATGTGCGGGACGGCTTGCTTCCTCCGCCTATTGCTAAGCGGCAGTATAGCCATAAGCATCTTGCGGTGCTTGCTTTGGTTGATGCTTTGAAGAAGGTTTATGAGATGAGCGATATTAAGACTGTGCTGCTGCCTTTGATTGATAATGAGGGTATAGAGCTTGATGTCTACCGCGAGCTTATTCGCGAGACTGCTGCTTTGCCCCCGCCTAAGGGTTTGTCTCCTTTACTTATGATGCTTCATAGTGTTGATGTAAAAAAAGAAGCCCTTGACAGGCTTCTATAGTGAATTCAATGAGAAACAGTCTTGGCAGAGCGGCACCTGAAAGCGCGAGATAAGCGCTTTCAGGCGGGTTTGCCGCGACAGACAAGACTGATTTCGAATTAATTCACTTTATAATAGCATGTTTATATCACCGCCGGCGGGCATTGTGTCCGCTACTACTCCGCTTTGACCGCCTACATCGAAGCTTACTGCCGCGCCGCTCATTGTGGTAGCGGCAAAGCTGCCGCCCATCGCCATATGCTTCGGCGATACGCTGTACGGGTCGAACCCGCCCTCGTCCGCATGATATAAGAAATCCCGCCTCACACGAATCGAACGCTCGCGCAGGTCGTGCTGTCTTCTGCGCCTTCTTGCCTCGCGCTGCTTTTCGGCACGCCGTTCTTCTTCCCGGCGCTGTTCCGCGCGTTCGTCTCTTTTTTCCTCTTGCTTCGCGCGCTCGCGCCTGCGAATTTGGCTTATTTTTGACTCTACTCTGTCAAGCTGCATTTGGACAGAGCGAGCTAGTCCCATTTTTATGTCATTATCTAAATTGCTGCTCATTATTTCGCCCAGTTTTGCTCGCAGCTGCGCACGTACTCTGTTTGCCCGGCTCATTGGGTCGGTGTTGCTTAGCCTTACTGTGCCCTGCCTCTGCGGCGGGCGGCGTCTGCGCCTGTTCTCCTGCGCGCGCTCGCTTGCGCGGTTATGCGCGTCGCTAAGCTGCGCAAGTTTATTGTCGCGTAAGCGGTCGTTGTTTAGTTCCAGCATAATATTCACCTCGTCCTTGAGATAAAAAACTCCTACAGTTAAATAATTCGAAATCAGTCTTGTCTATCGCGGCAAAACCGTTTGAAAGCGCTCGCTCGCGCTTTCAAAAGCCGCTCTGCCAAGACTGTTTCTCATTGATTTAACTATACACTACTATTTCGGAATATTTTGCTAAAAACTTTACAATCCGCGTGACTTTGCCTTGTCTACTATTAGTTTGATGTACCGCTCCTTGTCTTCTGCCAGCAGAAATCCGCTTGCTATCATCTCGTCCGTGCCTTTTGTTACCAGGCGCTCGTAGTTTGCTATATCGCCGTACAGGCTTTTTAGCTTTTCTGCCGAAAAGGGCTGCACCTTGCCGAACATCGGTATTATTGACCCGTCGGCTTTTTTGCTGAAACTTGTGTATACACCTGTCGGATAGTCTAGTGCCGGGCTTCTTATCCCGCCTTTTGCGTTTCCCAACGCGTCCGTGCGGTTCCGCAGCTGTGCGCCGAACGGGTCGGCGAACTCCTTCGCTACTACCTCCGTCTCTATCGGCGGCGCGTGCGGGGCCGGCACGCCCTCCCTCACCCACACATACAGGTTTCGGAACGCCGCGTTAAATATCGGCTCGAACGGAAAGTCCATCGGCTCGCCGTCCACACCCTCGTAGCCTAGCTCGAAGCCGTAGATTTTTGTGACGTCCTTCGCAAGCTGCCCTTCGTAGTACTCGATTAGGCTGTAGTGCGAGTCGTGGCTAGAGCCGGGAATCTGGTATGTGCGGAACTTGAAATCGGGTTGGTCGAAATCGCCCAGCCAGTTGCTTGGACGGTTCTCGCTCTCTGTGTTTATGTTGATGTACGGCTCGGGCGCGCCCATCACGCCGCCCTTGGGCACCCCGCGCGAGAAGAACGGCTCGGCGGGCGGCTCGTAGGCGTTGATTGGCGCAAGACCCGCGCCGCAGCCCGCAGCCAGATATCCGTCAAAATTGCCCGGAAATGATTTCACCATCCGCGTGATATAACTGCCCGACTGCGACCAACCGGTCGCTGTGACCGACCGGTTGCCGTACCCCGCGATGGGGTTCATCTGACTGTCGCCGCGCAAAAGTTTCGCCAAATCCACGAACATATCCCAAAACAGCCCGGATTCGAACTCCGCTAAATGCCCGAACGGCCCGCCGCGCGCACCTTCGGGCGCTTCCCGCTCCGGCATGGGATTGTCCCAGCAGACATCCGCGTACCGTACTGCGTCAAATTTTTTCAGAGCGCCTACGACATGCCCCTTGCTGCTGATTCCTACGTAGATATCGCCGTTTCGCATGAAGTACTGCCAAGAGTTTACCCACATGCGGTCAATGTCCATCATCGCCGACGCGTTCAGGATTTCTACCACAACATTCCCGCTGAACGCGGCGGCCTCCGCAGGGCGCCGCACAAGCACCCGCGTTGCGTACGGCGCGTTTTCGAAAATCGCCGTGGGCGTATGATGCTCGTCCTCGGTATAGACATTTGCGGTACCGCTCATCAGATACTCGTCCTCGATATAGCCGCGCGCCGCGAAGTTACACTTGTGTACCGCCGTCTGGAACGGGTACGATTTCGCCGTCACAGGTAAAAGTTTGAAATCCTTAATCATCTCGAACACCTCGCTAACCATTCAAATAGGCTTATATTTCCGCTCTTTGGCAGATTGTTAAATACATGAATCCATGCCCAGTGCCCGTCGTATTTCCATGGGTTGCCTTCTTCGTCTTTCCATAGCCCTGTCAGGTCTTCCACTGAGTCGTACCATGTATGGCGGGCGTCTTTTGCGCCTGCGGCTTTCAGTCTTTCGTATGTTTCTTCCGCTCCTGCGAACGGCACCACCTTGTCGTCCCGCGCGTGGACTTGCCATATGGGCAGCTGCGCGATTTTTTTAATCTGCGCGTCCGTTACCCATTCCGGCTTATATGCTTGGCAGACGGGGAACGCCGCCGCGAACATCTCTGGCTTCTGCAAGACCATTCGCATCGTCATGTACCCGCCGTTCGAGCAGCCGCCCAAATAAATGCGCTTCCTGTCAACATTCGGATGGTCGGCGAGATAGCGGTCAAGCAGCTCGAACATTGCAGTCTCGTACATTGTTGTGCCGTCCTTTGTGTACGCGCCTGTTCCGTCGTCCATCCACATGGTCGGCGCCTGCGGTACCAAGACATACGCGCCCTTCATGTACCCCTGCATTTCCTTGTCGGCGAAGGAGACCACCTTGTTCCCGATTAGCGAGACGTTTACATCCTGCGTGCCGAAGTAACTGCCCTCGCCCGCGCCGTGCAGCCAGATAATAAGCGGGCGCGCGCCATCCGCCGCCTCCGGAGGCGTGAAGGACGCGTACTGCAAGCAGACGCCGTCCGATGCCGTGAACTTCCCCCTGCGGTCGAACTCGTCGGCAATCTTCATCTCCACGCCCATGCATTCCATTTCGAACTTCTTGCCCTTCCAGGTCAGGGTGTGTTTGTAGGGGTACGCCCACTGGTTGCCTACGTACCGCTTTTCGCCGTCCACCTTCATGTCCACGCGGAAGCCGTTTCCTACCTGCTTCGACGGATGGACTTCCAGGTCAAGCGTAACTTCCCTGCCGTTTACGGAAACGCCTGTTACCTTCCGTTCTTCTTCGAATACATCAACTTTCTGGAAGAAGCTCCCCTGCTTCGTTACCGAAACGGTGAAATCTTCGGGCGCGAGTTTTGCGGTCTCGTCCTTCCAAGCGATAACAAGTTTAGTGACGAAGGGCCCAAAGTCGAACCCTTCTAAGAGCATTTTGTACAACAGCATAAATACCATCTCCATTCTATGAAAATAACCCCGCCATCACTAAAGTGAATTAATTCGAAATCAGTCTTGTCTATCGCGGCAAACCCGCCTGAAAGCGCTTATCTCGCGCTTTCAGGTGCCGCTCTGCCAAGACTGTTTCTCATTGAATTCACTATAAAGGACGGCAGGGAATTTATATAAGGGGTAGTACTCTAACGGTCAAACCACCATGCGTCTGCCCCGCGTGCGCCTGTGAACATGAAGCCCACTTCCGGGACGTTCCGCAGGTCTTCATGCACTACAGAAACATTCGCCGCGTCGCTTACAGGGAAGATGATGAAATAGTTGTCCACCATAATCTGGCGGATGCGCTCGCGCCCGGCGGGAATGTAGCGCAAGTGGTTGCGTCTCAGGCTCAGGAACGCGTCGTAGAAATCCTCTACGTGCGGAGGCATAGGTTCGCCTGCTTCTCCGCCTGTTTCCCAGTATTGGTGCCACAGCCGCCATATGTTGTTAAACGACCAGTGGTAGGCAAGGGCAACTTGCGGCCCGCCGTTGAAGTGAATGGTCATTTGGATTTCGTTGGCTGCCGCCATCGTGGTTTGCAGCGCGCTGTCCACCTGGCGGAAGTTCACGTTGAAGCCCAGTTCGCGCATTACTTCGTTCACGATTATCGCCGTGGGCCCAAACTGTGCGTGCGCGGTCGTGTAGTCGAAGTTAATCATAAACGGGTCGCCGTCAGGTGTTAGGAAACCGTCGGCGCCTACTGCCAAGCCCATATCCGCAAGCAGAGCGCGGGCTTCGTCCATGTCGTGGGTCGGATTGTTCCAGTCGGTGACTCGCGCGAAGCCGAAGTATACGGCCTCCAGGATTTCTTCACGGTCGATTGCGCGGCTTATTGCCTGACGGAAACGTATATCCTGCGCCACACTGCGCCAGCGCGGGCAGTCGTATGTCTGGTTAATCAGGATATCGCCGTCTGTTCTTGTAAGCAGTGTGTTCGGTAAAACGCGGAAATTGTTGGCGGCTGCGTGTTCCGCAAACAACGGAACCTGCGGCAGCGGAACCCACTCGTAGCTGTGGTCAACATCGCCCGCAAGCATACGGATAGTAGCCGCGGCAAGGTCTACTACAAGATGCGAATGGATGTAGTCGATGTAAGGCAGCTGATTGCCCGCGGGGTCAACCTGCCAGTAAAACGGATTCCGTTGGAAAACGCGGACATCGCCGTCCTGATAAAGCACCCAAGGCCCAAGCGAAGGTGTGCCTCCGAAAACGCCCTGCGAAGTACGCCCGGAGTTGAACGTATCAAGCCTCATATATTGGAAAAAAGTCGTCCATTCTTCGGGGAAGATGAAGCCGCGGTCTTCCACCATGCCGCGCAGTACGTCTTCGTCCTGAAGGTCGATATGGAACTGCCGCAAATGATGCGCGGGCTGTAGGAAGTTGGCGTATGTAGAAAATGCCATCCAAGCGGCAAAGCTTCCGTACGGCTCGTCGGAGATAAACCTAAAGGTATAACGGTCGATGATTTCCTGCTCCATTACGTTCCCAAAAGGGCTGCCGCCCGCACGAAACCATGAGTTTGTTGCAGGGAAAATGCGGTGGTCAAGCATCAGATAATGCCAGGCAAAATACGCGTCTTCTGTGGTGACAGGAACGCCGTCCGACCATCTCATACCCTCGCGCAGACGGAATGTGAATGTCATGAGGTCATCGCTGATTTCAAAACTTTCCAGAATCTGCGGGATGAACTCGCCGCCCAAGCGTCCGGGGTTGACAATCATAACCTGGTCAAGCGCCGACCATACCGTGCCGTCAAACACAGGTGTCATACGAACGGAACGGATGGGGTCGGAACTGTAGCGTCCGATTTGGAAGGTCATGTGCGCTTCGGGTGCCATGCCCCATATGCGCGGGTTTGCGGGCAGCCGCTCTCCCACGGACGGGAAGCCCCTGCCTTCGAACCAAGGCGACTCGCCGAAGTCTAAACCTTCTACGATTTCTGCCTCTACGGCGTCTTCCATTACTACTTCACCAAGAACGCCTGCGCCCGCGGCGGGCGGTGCGGGGGCTGCCGGTGCGGTTGGTGCTGCGGGTGCAGCCGGGTCGGCAGGTGCAGCCGGAGCAGCGGGTGCGCCGCAGGCAGCCAGTGCGAAAACTGCGATTGCGGCTAGTGCTAAAGTTAACTTCTTCGTCATTTGATAATACTCCTCCTTTTGGTTAATGAATTGATTTTGTCCGGCTTTAGGGACGAAATCAATTCATGGTTTTGGCGCTTGCGCCAAAAAACTACAACTAACGATTTACTTGAATTTCTATCGCAGACATTATCGCACTACCCGCAAGTAAATAGCAACAAATAATTTAGTATTTATTGCTTAATTATAACTTAATCGATTGTCGTTTTTTCAGCTGTGTCGCGATTTCTATTTTCACAGGAAACGAAGCGCCCCCGTCAATCACCTCTGTTAACCGCTTGACCGCAACCTCGCCCATATATTTCTTAGGCACATGCACTGTACTAAGCCCGGGCTCTATATAAGAAGCCATCGGAATATCATCGAACCCAATAACCGCGACATCCTCGGGGACCCTGTACCCCTTCTTCTGAAAAGCCTTCATAGCGCCAATCGCAATCCAGTCGTTATCCGCAAAATAGCAGGCGGCAAGCTCCTCGCCGTTTTCTAGTATTTCAAGCATATCCGCAAACGCGCCCTCGGTGGACGGCGTAAGCTTATGCACAACGGTCTTCGAAACGGACATGCCGTGCCGCCTCACCGCCTTATAAAACCCGTCGCCGCGCTCCTCGAAGTTGCCGATTGAATACGACGAGCGCAAATAGCCGGGCTGCACCTTTGTGCGGTTTATTAAATGTTCTGTCGCCATAAGCGCGCCCTGCGTGTTGTTGATTAAAACGCAGTCGCGTTCCAGAAAGTCAAAATACGCGTCAAGCAGCACCAAGGGAATCGGCAGCCCCGCGAACAGCAGAATATCCTCCGCCTGCATTTCCGTGCCTAGCAGAACAATTCCCGCGCAGCCGGAATAGACGATTTCGTCGATTTTGTGCTGCACACCGTTATCGCCCTTGTGGATATAGGCTATGTTCAGCTTGTAGTCCGCTTCCTCACAAGCCGTAACAATCCCCTCCGAAAGCTCGGAAAAAAACGGCGTCTCGCCAACCACAGCCCCCTGCCGCTTGTACACAACAAAAGTGATATGGCTTGCCCGCGTATGCGTTTTCGCTACCCGCGAAAAGTCGTAGCCGTTCTTCTCGGCAGCCTCCTGAACAAGGCGGCGTGTCTTCGTACTGACGCCGGGCTTGTTGCGCAGCGCCATGGAAACCGCCGCCTCGCTTAGGTTAAGCATTTTCGCAAGTTCCTTAGCCGTTATACTCATTATCTTTTTACACCGCTCATCACCAAAATCTTGTCCTTCTTCTCGCCCCAGAACATGCGCGACATCTGCAAAGTCCAGCGCCCTTCCCGCGGACGGGCGTCTTCGTCGTGAAGGGTGTACTCGCCCGTCTCCGGGTCGAACCATTCAACACGGTAGCTTTTATATGAAAGCGTCTTGATTGTGAACGCCTTCATCGCCGATTCGCTGAAGTAGCCTACTATCGTCTTCATCTCGTCGTCGGCGGTGAAAAGCGGCTGACGCAGCAGCTCTGCCTGCCGGTGGAATGCCATGCGGCTGCGCTCGATTAGGTGATTGATTGGGCGAAGCTTGTGCCACCCGACCCTCTCGTAGAAATCGCGGTAGATGGTCAGCTGGCCGGCGCCCGGCAGCTCCAAACCGTCCCACCAGGCCATGTCGCCCCAGCCGATTCCGCCGACACCCGCCTCCCATTGCAGCTCCCAAACGCCGTTTGCGCCGTAGGTAAAGCCCGCGCCGCCGCATTGGATTACAAGATAAGCCAAACGGCGGAACATCGCGGGCGTTATTATGCGTGAGCTGATTTCGTTCGAGGTAGCGGCTTCGTACAGCCCTTCGCTCTCGATTAGCGGGCAGTCAGGGTACGACTCGCGGTAGTCCGAGTACATATTGTAGTGCATGTCAAAATCGCCGTGCCCTGCCTGGCTCATGGCGAGGTCGTGCCATGTTTCGCCCTGGTACATGGACGGGAACGGGCGGTCGGTGGCAAGGTGCGCGCTTTGCAGGTTGTTATATCCGTCATATTCTTCTGTCAGAAGCGCGATTTCGCGCCACGCGTCTATCATCGGCTGGCGCTGCGCGGGGAAGAATCCGGGGATTTCGCCCGCAAGCGTCCATATGATTGGGTAAGCGCCGTAGCGCGCAACAAGGTACTTTGCAAGCAAACGGTACCGCTCCGCGCCGCAGTGCAAAATAGCGCTGCCCCATGTGTAGCCGATTGCGTTAACCAGCCCCGCGTCCGCGATGTACGCCATTTTTGGGTCGACGTTTCCGTGCAACAGCTCGAAGTTAGGCACCAGCCCGTGTTCGCCGTCCACCAGATATTCAAGGTACTTGCCGAACATATGAAAATCCTTGCCGTCACGGAAATTCGACTGGTAGACGGTAAAACGCTGCTCCACGCGCTTGTCCACGCAGGCTTTGAACTGACTGGCATACTTTTCACAGTTCGATTCGTCAAGCCGCTCCTCGGTAACAAACGTCCAGTGCGTATCGCCAAGCCAGAAGAACGGCGTGCCGTCGTCGTAGATTAAATACCGCCCCTGCGGCCCTTTCCGCAGGAAGCCATGCTTATAAATGTCCAGATTGCCGGAATATAACGCCGCATCGATTTCGCCCGCAGACTCAAACGCCTTGTTCCCATCCGATGCGTAGGTCGTATACGTCCATTTCCCCGCGCAGGTCGGCGCAAAGCGCACCTTCCAAGAATCCCCGCCGTCCCAAAAGCCGTACAGCGTGATTTCCTCACCGCCCGGGCTCTTAAACTCCGCCTTCAAGTCAACATCCGTCATCGGATTTTTGTAAGAGTTTTCTACCTTCAACTCTATCTCGCTTACTCTCCATGTCTCTGCCTTCATTTTATTAAATCCCCCTTCTCAAAATTAAGTTGACATTAACTTAACATTAATCCATAATAAACGCAAGTAGCACCGCAAAGAAATGCGGACGCGACGAAGGAGCGGCTTTCGCGAAGCGAAGGTGCTGAGGGGGTCTTGTTATGAGCAATTTGAAGAAAATCGCATACGACCGCAGATTGGCGGTTTTAGATATGGTGAAAACAGCGAAATCCGGGCATATCGGCGGGAGTTTCAGCTGCATGGACATGCTTGTGGCTTTATACTACGAAATTATGCGCGAGGGCGACCGTTTTATCTTGAGCAAAGGGCATTGCGCAGAGGCGCTTTATGCCGTGCTTGCCGATAAAGGGTTCATCAGCGAAGAAACCCTGCAAACATTCGCGAAATTCGATACCGCACTCGCCGAACACCCCACGCGGAAAATCCCGGGCGTAGAGTTTGCAACAGGGGCGCTTGGCCACGGGCTGTCAGTCGGTACCGGCATGGCGCTTGCGCGGCGTTCTTCCGATGTATACGTCATGATGGGCGACGGCGAACTCGCCGAAGGCTCGGTTTGGGAAGCGGCAATGAGCGCCGCGAAGTACAAACTGGCAAACTTAATCGCGCTAATCGACCGCAACCGCCTGCAAATCAGCGGAGACACAGAAGACGTTATGCCGCTCGATGATTTAGCGGCAAAATTCTCCGCGTTCGGCTGGGAAGTACGCAGCTGTGACGGCCACGAACCCTCCGAACTCACAAAAGCATTACAAAAATCAAACAAGCCCCTAGCAGTAATCGCAAACACCGTCAAGGGCTACGGAAGCAAGGTAATGGAGGGCATAGCCGACTGGCACCACGGCATCCCAAGCGACAGCGAGTACGAGAAAATAAAATCAGAGCTTGTGCAAAGGAGGACTCATCTTGTCTAAAGTTTCTTGCCGCAAGGCATTCACGGCAGCGCTTGAAAACGCCGCTGCAAATGACGAGTTTGGCGAAAGACTCTATCTAATCTGCACAGACTCACGCGGAAGCGTCACCGCCTCGGATTTTGCTAAAAAATTCCCCGAGCAGTACATAGAAGCGGGAATCGCGGAGCAAAACGCCGTAGGCATAGCCGCAGGGCTTGCCGCAAGCGGAAAAACCGCCTTTGTGGCAGGGCCGGCCTGTTTCCTGAGCGCCCGCGCTTACGAACACATAAAAGTGGACGTCGCCTACAATAAAACTAACGTAAAAATCGTAGGCGTGTCAGCCGGAGTCAGCTACGGCCCGCTAGGCGGCACGCACACGACCTTGCACGACTTCGCGGGAATGCGCGCGCTGCCTAACATCGAAATCTTTGTGCCAAGCGACGCCGCACAGTGCGCGTTCATCACGGACTACCTTGCAAAATCCGATTGCCCCGCATACATGCGGACAGGACGCGGCGACGTCGAGGAAATCTACAGCAGCAGCAACGATTTCGAAATCCACAAGGCAAAGCTCGCGCGGAACGGCGATAGCGTAACGATTATCGCCTGCGGCGAGATGGTCTACCCGTCACTTTGCGCCGCCGAAAGCCTTGCAAAGGAAGGCATAAACGCGCGGGTCATCGACATGTTCTGCCTAAAGCCCGCCGACGAAGCCGCCATAATAAACGCCGCCCGCGAAACAGGCGCAATCGTAACGGTAGAAGAACACAGTATCCACGGCGGGCTCGGCGAGCTAGTTTGCGGCATAACCGCACAAAACTGCCCCGTCCCCGTAAAAATCATGGGCTTCCCCGACGAAGAATACAAGGTAGGCAACAGCACAGAGCTGTTTCTTCATTATAATTTAACCCCGGAGGGCATAGCCGCCGAAGTCAGAAAGTTGGTGAAATAGTGCTGCTATCCATCGACCAAAGCACCGCCGCCACAAAAGCCATGCTGTGGACGGTTTCTGACAAGCAGGGCGCACTAATCGCCCGCGCAGACGCCCCCCACAAGCAAATCACAAACGAAAAAGGCTGGGTGGAACACGACGGTGCGGAAATCCTGCAAAACACATACAAAGCCGTGAAAGCCGTACTGGAAAAATCCCAAATAAACCCCGCGGAAATCCAAGCGGTAGGCATATCAAACCAGCGCGAAACCGCCATATGCTGGGACAGAAAAACAGGCGAACCGCTCTACAACGCCATCGTATGGCAATGCGGACGGGCGGTTGATATCACAAACGAACTCGGAAACCTATCAGACTACATACGCAAAACAACAGGCCTAACGCTGTCGCCGTTCTTCAGCGGCGCAAAATTCGCATGGATGGAACGGCATGTACCCGAGGTAGGGGCAGCGCGGCGCAGCGGCTCGTTATGCTGCGGAACCATCGACAGCTGGCTCATCTTCAAGCTGACAGGAAATTTCAAGACGGATTACTCGAACGCAAGCCGCACACAGCTGCTTGACTTAAAAAACCTCCGCTGGGACGAGACTATCGCAGGCGCGTTCAGCTTGAAACTTGACTGCCTACCGGAAATCTGCATGAGCGACAGCCACTTCGGCATGACGGATTTCGGCGGCATACTGCCCGCGGCGGTGCCTGTCCACGGCGTTCTGGGCGATAGCCACGGCGCGCTTTTCGGCAACGAATGCTTCGAGCCGTTCACCGCGAAAGCAACCTACGGCACAGGCTCGTCCGTCATGATGAACGCCGGAACCGCCCTGCCCGCGCCCGTCGAGGGCGTAGTCGCAAGCGCGGCATGGGGAATGGACGGCAAGGTGACATACGTACTGGAGGGAAACATCAACTACACAGGCGCGGTAACAAAATGGCTGGTAGAAGACATCGGACTCCTGCCCGACTCGAAAAGCGCAGGCAAAGTCGCCGCAAGCGTTCCCGATTCCGGCGGCGTGTACCTGGTGCCCGCCTTCACAGGCCTTGGCGCACCGTACTTCAACAACGAGGCCCGCGCGGCGTTTCTGGGAATGAACTCGGCGACAAAGCGCGCACACCTAGTCCGCGCAGCCGAGGAATGCATCGCCTACCAAATCCGCGACGTAGTAGAGGCAATCAACCGCAGCAGCGCACAGCCGCTGACCATCCTCCGCGCGGACGGAGGCCCCACGCGTGACGAGTTCCTGATGAAATTCCAATCAGGCATACTGGGAATCCCAGTCGAAGTAAGCCAAACGGAGGAGTTATCGGGCATGGGCGCGGCGTTCTGCGCGGCGGTCGGCATGGGGCTATGCACCCGCGAAGCGCTAACTCAAGCCCGCCGCCGCATAGAGCCCGAAATGGACAACGCAACCCGAGAGAAACTATACAGCGGCTGGAAAAACGCCGTAAAAACAGTCGAGAGAGGAAGTAAAAAATGAGTAAGCAAACATTCGGAGTAATCGTAACAACCCGCAGCTTTTTCCCGTCCCACCTGGTAAAATCAGCACGCGACGGCATCACAAAGCTGCTCGGTAAACTGGGACACGACTACGTGATGGTAGGCGAAAACGACACAAACCTAGGCGCGGTACTGACGCTAGACGAAGCAAAAACCTGCGCGGCACTGTTCGGCAAGCACCGCGAAAAAATCAGCGGCATAATCGTAGTCCTGCCGAACTTCGGCGAGGAGCTTGGCGTAGTGGAAGCCATCGACCGCGCAAAACTAGGCGTGCCGATTCTGGTGCAAGCCTGCGACGACGACTTCGATAAACTGGACATGGCAAACCGCCGCGACGCATTCTGCGGCAAAATCTCGCTCTGCAACAACCTGTATCAGCGCGGCCTACCCTTCTCGCAAACAAGCTTACATACCTGCAAACTCGACAGCGCGGAGTTCGAAGCAGACGTAAAACGCTTCGCCGCAGTCTGCAACGTAGTAAAAGGCGTGAAAAACAGCCGCATAGCAATGCTCGGCGCGCGCCCCATAGCCTTCAACACCGTACGCTTCTCCGAAAAAATCCTGCAAAAACACGGCATAAGCGTCCAAACCGTTGACCTAAGCGAAGTAATGGCACTCGCCGAATCCTTCGCGGACGCAGGCGCAATCAGCGCAAAAGAAAAGGAAATCCGCGGCTACGGAAAAATCCCCGCGGACATAAGCGCCGAAAAAATCACCCGCCAAGCAAAGCTATGCCTGGCGATGGAGAAGTTCGTGGACGATTTAGACTGCCAAGCCAGCACCGTGCAATGCTGGGAAAGCCTCGAAAATAACTACGGCTGCGCGGCCTGCCTAGGCATGAGCATGATGGGCGAGGTAGGCAAGCCAAGCGCCTGCGAAAGCGACGTAACGGGCGCTGTAAGTATGCTCGCCGCCCAACTGGCAGCAGACTCCCCACCCGCACTAATGGACTGGAACAACAACATCCGCGAAGACCGCGACTGCTGCATTTCACTGCACTGCTCAAACTTCCCGAAAAGCTTCTTCAAAGCGGACGAACTGGAAATCGGCTGCCTGGACGTACTAGGAAGCGTACTGGGTCAAGACAGAACCTTCGGCGCGTGCAAGGCGCAAGTCTCCGCCGGCCCAATGACATACATCCGCTGCACAACAGACGATGTACGCGGCGTGATGAAAATGTACGTAGGCGAAGGCAGCTTCGAGTCCGAAAACGTGCCGACAAAAGGCGGCGTAGCGTTCTGCCGTGTACCCGGCTTACAAGAGCTGATGCACCACGTATGCGAAAACGGATATGAGCATCACGTATGCTTCGTGCGCGGGCATGTCGCGGATGTGCTGGCCGAGGCTATGGGGAAATATGTAGGCGTAGAGGTCTACCGTCATAAGTAGAGGCAAGCCAGCCGGTTAGTGTGACACCGAATCTAAGTATGCATCTGCGGCTCGGAGGACTTCTCTCATATCGTCCCATGATATGGCTTCTAGGGCTTCTTCAAGCGGGAGAACCATTATTTCATCGTGTTCGTCCGGGTTAAGCTTTGGAGTTTGATTTTCATACCGCGCGATGAAGATTACGACTTGTTTCAAGTCACCTTTTGGCATAATGTACTCAATTTTCGTACGAAAGTCACCAATCAGCTCTGCGTGAATGTTTGTTTCTTCCCAAACTTCGCGCAGGGCTGTTTCTTTTTCGGTTTCGCCCGGCTCTACGCGGCCTTTAGGCAAAGCGCAGTTGTTTCGTCCTTCGTTGGAGACAAGAACGTAATGGCGAATGCCGGATATTTCGGTGAATAGGACTGCCCCGCAGGACTTTTCTGTTGGCATGTGGCGGCTCCTTTTTTTGTGGTATAATTGTGCTAATTATATCATAGGGAAGGTGAGGATATGGAAGATTTCGATAAAATGGCAGCAGGCTTTGACACAACCCGCCGTATAGAAAGAGCAAAAGCAATAGCCGGTGAAATACGCTCGCACATTACCCTCGGGCACGAAAAATCCGCACTGGAATATGGCTGCGGGACAGGGCTTATTGGCTTTCAGTTGATAGATGATTTCGACTCGATTTTATTCGTAGATTCTTCGCCCGCTATGATTGAGCAGGTCAAGCAGAAACTGCTTGGTTTGTATAAATCGGCAGACAATGCAATATGTTATGACTTCATGTCAAGTGTACCGCCTGATATGAAAGTTGATTATATTTTTTCTTCGCTTGTACTGCATCATATTACTGATACTAAGGGGATTTTATCGAGATTTTATGATATGTTGAATGACGGCGGCCGGGTTTTGATTGTTGATATTGATGTTGATGATGGGAGCTTTCACTCGGAATATCCGGATTTTGATGGGTATAATGGGTTTGAGCATGAGGGGCTTGCGGAGTTGGCTATAGCGGTAGGGTTTGGGGCAGTTGATATTAGGACATTTTATTGCGGGAGTAAGGGTGGGAAGGAGTATTCGCTTTTTATTTTGGATGCAAAGACTTGCTGCTGCACGGAGGCTAACCTACTCAAATCACATTACACGGTATAAAACAATTCCCTTCATCAATCGGAATCACTTCCTCACACATACATATAACACCCCCGCCGCCGCGCGAAACCTGCGCTTTTTCCAAAACCCCAAACTTCCTAACCTCGCGCCTGTCAGGGCTTGCGGATTTTTTTATCTCTAGCGGATGAATCAAATTATTCTGCTCTACAAGAATATCAATTTCCCGCATATTGGAATCACGGTAGTAAGTCATATTCGCTCTATTCGGCGAATATGCGTTATTTTTCAGCAGCTCGGCAACTACAAAATTTTCGAAATAATGCCCGCTCGCGGCTCCGTTCATCAGCGTCTCTTTTGTCAGCCACATAGACAAATACGCCGCAAGCCCTGTATCGCAGAAATATAGCTTGGGAGTTTTAGTCAAGCGTTTCAGCGCATTGTTGGCATAAGGCTGCAAGAGATATATAATCCCCATCCCTTCAAGCAGCCGCAGCCAGTTCTTTGCGGTAGGCTGCGAAATCCCCGCTGTATCTGCCAAGGTCTTGTAGTTTATTTGCTCAGAAATAAGCGCCGCGCAGGCTGTCAGAAATTTTGCAAAACGCAAAGTATCGGAAATACCGCCAAGCTCGGCTACGTCGCGCATTACATATGAACTAATATAGGCGCTGAAGTATTCTTGCAGTTGTTCGGGGTTAGCATCAATAGCTTGCGGCATCCCGCCCCGCCAAATATGCTCAAAAATGCTCACAACATCGCTTTTTGCGGCTCGCGCCTGCCGTGCTTGCAAGACAGGAAGGGAAAAGTCTTGTACATTATCAAACAGCACATCGTCTTTCTCGTTTTTTGTGAGGCTGTGCATTTCCAATATGCCGACCCTGCCCGCGAGGGTTTCGCGTACGTTTTTCATCATGGAAAACTGCTGTGAACCTGTCAGCCAAAACGCCCCTTTTTCTTCGCTCTCGTCGCAAAGAATTTTGATTTGGCCGAACAGTTCCGGCGCGTATTGAACCTCGTCGATTATGATTGGGGGTTTGTAGGTTTGAAAGAACAGAACGGGGTCTGTTTTGGCCAGGCCGCGAGCCATTAGGTTATCTAATGTAACGTAGGTTCTGTTTTGCTCTTTGGCTAAGTGGCGCAGCATCGTTGTTTTGCCGACTTGCCGTGCGCCCGTAACCAGTACAGCCTTAAAAAAGCTGCTCATGTTAATAAATTTCCGCTCCGCATGTCTGATAATGTAATCCATAAATGCACCTCGAAAGTTATGCTAAAATAAAGTCAACTTTATTTTAGCATAACTTTTACAAACCGTCTACTCATCCTCACCATGCTCCTGCTCCAGCTTCTTCGAGCGCATTTTAGTAATCGTACCAAGCAGTGCATAAATTACGAACATGAAAACTGTAAATCCCAAAAAACTAACAACGAAAATCTGGGCTAATTCCCCAAAAGACAATTCATGCTGAATACGCACAAATACTACCACAACACCATAAGCAAAACCAACCGCAATACTATTAATTACATAAGATTTCAGCCTAGGCTTTGAGTACTTACTCCATAAACCGCGCCATATACTACAAACCGCAATTATGCCGGCACCAATAAACAGCACAATCACCTCGCTTAATACATCCCGAGGAGCTATATTAAAAAATAATAACTGTATCATGATAGAACCTGCAAGCCCAAAAATAAGCACCCTAAAACCCACACTCTCGACCCGCATCATCTCTAACTCCTGCCGCTCATCCACAACCTTGCGAAAAAATCTCATCAGTCTTCCCCCCAGAATAAATCATTAAGTGTCTTACCCAACGCCTTGCAGATTGCTACGCAGAGATTCAGCGTCGGATTGTATTTACCCGACTCAATCATGCTGATTGTCTGCCTCGTCACGCCGACGGCCTCTGCGAGCTGCTCCTGCGATAAACCGTACTCGGCACGCGCTGCTTTCATTTGCCTGTTTTTCAAAAGCCGTCCCTCCTTTGAGGTTCAATGTAACATATAGCTTATTTTTTGTCAAATATATCTTACATACTCCGCCGTAGCCAACTTTGAGAATTTCATAATAGATGACCCATGACCTATAGCAATTTGATTTTGCGTTATCGAAAACGAGCCGAAAATATAATGAAAGCCCGCATAACAGGGATTTTCCACCCCTAGCCATGTGGGCTTTTTCCGATTTCTAAAAACGTCCTTTACAGCACACCTCCTTCTTCCGCACCATCCTCTGTAAAAAATATCTTATAACGCTTTGTCCTGAACTTAAACACGCAGTAGTTGGGGTCTTCCGCATCCGTGAAATGGTACGATAAACCGTCATACCACATTTCGGCTTTAACCTCGGGCGCTGTGATGATTTCCACCTCACCTACCAAGTTGATGCAATACTCATCTGTGGCGAAACAAACACTTGCACGGTTGCACTTTGCTACTCTTTTTGCGCCGTTGGCGTTGACGTTCGTGCAAAATGTTATCCAGTTAATTCCGTCACACTTCGAAGGCGACAAAACAGACGCCGTAGGAAATCCCTCTGAATCAATCAGTGAAACGACGCTAATCCCTCCTGTGTACTCGCCTTCTTTCGCGGAGTTCTGCTCCACTACCTTGCTTGCTCTGGCGATTATTTCTTGGCTCATACTATCGTCCTCCCCATTTACGCGGGTCTACATTTAACACTGTCTTGCCGACAGGCATCTTCGCAAGCGGGCCAACAGCGCGGTAATCCCCATCAGCCGCATCCGTAAAGTAATCGCTCTGCACCTTCGAATCAGTCTTCACTTCCGGCATCTCGGCGTTAACCGTAACCGTCATCTCGTAGGTCTTATAATCGATATCAATTTCCATATCCGCTACAAACCCTGTGTGGTCATAGCCGCAGAACTCGCGCCATGACGGTAAATCCAGTACCATTGTCGGCAGCGGGTAGATTACGCGCAGATAGCCGCCGCGGAACGGCATTTTCGCAAACGCGTTGCCTTCGCTCTCGTTGTGCGGGTTCGGCAGCTTTATTGCCGCGTCGTTGCAGTCGTAGAACAGGTTGTTGTAGAACTTGTTGTCGCGGTTTGTACCGCCGCGTCCGTGGATTCGGAAGGCTACTGTTTTTGCGTAATAGCCTGCGTTGTTGCATTTGCCGATTAGGTTATTTACTATGCGTAGGCGGTCGCAGCCCTCGCTGTAAATTCCGTAGCCGTTTGCCACTTCCTCTTGCAGGTCTTTGTACCAGCCGGAGCTGCCCGGTTCGGCGGATAGGTCGTTTTTGTTGTAGCGGCCTTCCACACCCCAGATTATGTTGTTGTCGATGATGGTTTCTTCGTCCTTGCCGCATTCCATGAAGATGTGTTCGCGGGATTCTATGCCGTTGATTAGCAGATTGCCCGTTACTCGGCAGTTGTAGTTGTTTACGTCAAGCCAGATGGAGTCGCAGCCTATAGAGTTTGATACTATGTTTCTGCGGAAAAGCATACTTTCGGCGTTGTGGACTTTCATGCCGCCCGCTTCCCATGACAGCTCCATGCGCTGCCAGCCTGTGCCGTCGATTAAATTGTCTTCCACAAGCATGTTTGTGCTGTACATGGCAGCGATTCCGCATACGCCTACATCGCGGATTATGTTGCCGCGGATGATGTTGTGCCCAAGAATTTGCTCTTTTTCGATTGGATGGTGCCAGCATTCGTTTCCGACGTCTATGCCTGTGGCGTTCGACCAGTCGATTGTGCAGCCTTCTATAATCCAGTGATGCCCGCGGTATGCGGAAATAGAGCCGCGCTGCGGGACAGGCGCGCCTGTTGCCGCGTGCGCGCAAGTTACACCGCTTAGCCTTATGTATGGAAGGAACGGCACTTCCGGCGCAAAGCACTGCTCGCGGTTCGTGATTTCGATTTTGTGGTTATGCGGGTCGCCGTCGTCTACCAGGCGGAAGTGGACGCGCTGCCCGTTTGACTCTACCCAATAGCTGCCGGGTGTGTCTTTCAGCATCGTGACAAGCGGGACTTGCTTTAACGGCTTGCCATCTACGAAAACCATTCCGCGGCGGTTCAGGTAGGTTGTCATGTCGGTTTTGCCGTATTCTATGAACACACGGTCGTGGATTATGTTGACTGCGCAGAACGGGTTATATCCCTTGAAATCCTCCGGGTTCAGGGAAATTTCCCATACATTAATGCCTGGCGGCGGCGGTTCCGGCGAGAAGAAAACTAGCCGCCAGCTTGTCATCTTTTTGAATTCCTTGATTTCGACGGATGCTTTTATTTGTACGTCTTCGCCTTTTACCGCTTCGTAGGCTATCATTGCGTCGGCGCCTGTGCCTCCGCGTGCCGGGCGCACTGTTTCGCGGTATTCCCCGCCTTTGATTAGGACTTTTGTGCGCGGCTCGGCGATTTTCGCGGCAGCGTTTATTGTTTTGAAGGGTGCGTCTGCTGTGCCGGGGTTGCTATCGCTTGCGGACGGGTGTTTTTGGTCTACGTACAGCGTTTTTGTATACTCCGTTGTGTCGTCCCAGAACGGGAAGAACTCGCCGTTCGGCAGTTGTGCTGACAAATCTTTGCTCATGTGTGAAAATTCCCCTTTCAATTATTTTTTCTTATGATATCATATTTGCAAGAGGAGGGATTCAAAAATGGCGAAAAAATTTATCTGTACCGCCGAAGAACCTGTTGTTGAGACGAAGAACGGCAAAATCCGCGGATTCATCTGGGACGGAACGTACACATTCCACGGCATCAAATACGCGGACGCGAAGCGCTTCATGCCGCCCACACCCGTTGCGCCGTGGGAGGGCATCAAGGACGCGCTTAACTACGGCCCAAACTGCCCGCTGCTAGACAACCCCATGCCGTCGGGCGAAGTCCTAATCCCGCACCGCTTCTGGCCTGCGAATGAGAACTGCCAGTACTTAAACATATGGTCGCGGGATGTCAACAAAAGTGCAAAAAAACCCGTAATGGTCTGGCTGCACGGCGGCGGCTTTTCGGCAGGCTCGGCGATTGAGCAGGTCAGCTATGACGGGGATAATCTGGCTACATACGGCGATGTCGTTGTCGTTACCGTCAACCATCGCCTGAACATTCTTGGGTACTTAGACATGTCAGTGTTTGACAAAAAGGGAGGGAAATACTCAAACTCCGTGAACGCGGGAATGGCCGACCTTGTGGAAGCGCTGAAATGGGTACGCGACAACATCGAAGCCTTCGGCGGCGACCCGAATAACGTGACCATTTTCGGACAATCGGGCGGCGGCATGAAGGTGACAGTACTCGGGCAGATTCCCGAGGCCGAAGGGTTATTTCACCGTGCCATCGTAATGAGCGGCATCGCGGAAATGAACTTATCGGGCGACGCCGACCACGCGGAGGTCGTGCGCGGGATTCTCGCGGAACTTGACATGAAGGAAGATGAAGTTGAGAAACTCGAAAAAATCAACTTCGCGGTGCTTGCGAAGGCGTTTAACCGCGTAAACCGCAAGCTGCGCAAGGAAGGCAAAAACGTGGGATGGGGCCCGCGCAAGAACGACTGGTACACAGGCGACCCCTTCGAGGTGGGATTCAGCGAGTTTTCGAAAACCGTGCCTACGATGGTGGGGACGGTGGTCGCGGAGTTCGGCTTTGCGCCGGGCACGCCCAAGAAGAATGAATTGTCCGCGGACGAGCGCCGCGGCATTCTCAAGGAGCGGTACAAGGATTATACGGACGATTTGATTGCCGCGTTCAAAAAAGCCTATCCCGGCAAGAACGAGTTGGACTTGGTGTACATCGATACGATGTTCCGCCCGGCTACGCTGAAATACGCGGATATCAAGTCAGGTGCAGCTTCCGCACCTTTGTATTCGTATATGGTTGCGCTTGAATTTGAATACGACTACGGCAAGCTCTGCTGGCACTGCGGGGATATTCCGTTCTTCTTCCACAACGCGGAGCTTGTGCCGATTTGCAACATCGATGGCGTAACGGAGAGACTGCAAGAGGAAATGGCGGGGGCGTTCGTGGCATTCGCGAAGGGCGGCGACCCTAACCATAAGAATCTCTGTGAATGGACGCGCTATACCCCTGATAATAAGGCGACGCTAGTGTTTGACCGAAAGACAGAGGTCAGGATAGACTACGAGGCGGAGCTGCTTGATTTGCTGAAAAAAGCCACGCCGCCGTTTGATTTTTCCGCGATGATGCGGCGGGATGATGAAGATGAGGAAGAACTGCGAGCTTGGATGTATTAAGCTTTTGTGCCCCCCGTTTGTGGGGGCTTTTTTTTTATTTATTTCCAGTTGTCAAGCAAAAAAGATTGTGGTATTGTAAGCGGCGTGTCAAAAAATCTGAGCATAATTAAGAACAGGAGTGTTATTTTTAATGAAAAAAGTAGTTAAAGTACTTGCAGTGTTGGCAATGTCTCTTTTTGGTTTCTCCGCATGTGCGGGAGATGCTATTACCGTAGGACAAATTCCGCCTCCCCCTCCTCGTCCCGTACCTCCTACTGTTGCATTACCTGCTACAGGCGGAGGCGGAGCTGCCACTGCCGCTGCTGCTGACGCCGAAGTACCCGAAGGAGAGGTCTATACCCTTTCTTTTGCTCATAATATGAATACCGTACATCCACGCGGTTACGCTATCGAAAGGTTTGCAGAGTTGGTAGGGCAACGCTCCGGCGGCCGTCTTATCATAAACACTTTTCCATACGCACAGCTAGGAAGTGACAACGAAGTTGCCAATCAGGTTTTAGCAGGTCATATCGACATTACTTCGATAATTTCTCCAAACATGACGTTTATTGCTCCACAGCTTGCTTTGTTTGATTTGCCGTATCTCTTTTTTGACCTTGACCAAGCACAGGCTGCTCTCAGCGGCTCCCTTGGGGACCATCTTGCAGAGATTTTGGCTGAGCAGGGTCTTGTTGCGTTAGGGTTTCAGACAGCAGGATTTAAGCATTTTACCAATAGTGTGCGCCCTATTACTTCCGTGCAGGATATGGACGGCTTGCGCATGAGGGTTAGCCAAAGCCATTTCCTTATCGCTCAGTTTCAGGCGATAAACGCGGGCGGTATTTCAATCCCTTGGGGCGAGCTTCCCGCCGCTTTGGCAGAAGGCTTAGCAGACGGGCAGGAAAACCCGCTTACCACCATCATCGCCGCAGGATTACATAACGTACAGGACTATCTCACAGTCAGCAACCACGGCTTTACCTCATACCCGGTCGTAATGTCGGCAGCGTCTTATAACAACCTGCCGGAGGATTTACGCCGGATACTGCACGAGGTATTTAGAGAAGTTAACCCATTACAATGGAATCTTATCGCAGAATCGGAAGCAGAACAATTATCGTATCTGTACGACGCGGGCATGAATGTAAACTATCTTAGCACCGATGCTATGCGCGGATTTAGAGCCGCTATGCAGGTGGTTTATGACGAGTTTGCACAAACACCCGGCGGCGCAACGTTACTTTCGGTTGCTGCAAGATACGTTGATTAGGGGGACTGCATATGAATTTTCGTACAGTTGGTACAAAGCTATTTTTGATTTCCCTCATAAGTATCGTGTTGATGTCTGTCGCGTTTATTATTCTTATGCTTAACGGCTCGCGGCAGATTAGCCAGCAACTAAGCCGCCAGCACATGGATTTATCTGTAAGCACCGTGCATTCCGCAATCGCACAAATCAAGGAAAACACCATGCTTATGGCTACGCAGTTTGCAAACAACACAGCCGTTGCTACCGGTGTACAAACGGACAACGCCGCAGCCATACTTGCGCAGATTAACGCGACTATGGCGCATCAGACTGCTTCGGACTCTTATTTTGTGGTGGTTACGGATAATTATGGACGAGTTGTTACCCGTTCGCACGGCGGCGGTGCCGGGGATTTTGTTTCTCAGCGGCCTGTGGTAGCCTTTGCTCTGAATGATGCCGCTACATCCGATGTAGATTTCTACGGCGAAACACCGCTTAGTATTGTTTCAGGCGCGCCCATTGTTGGGTTTGGCGAGGCTATCCTTGGCTCGGTTATCGTAGGCTACGACATGACTTCGCAAAGCTTTGTTAATCTGCTAAAAGACACAACAGGCGCAGAAGTCACTGTGTTTTTGCACGACACAAGCATCGCAACCACAATTGCAGGTGACTATGCTGTGGGGTCGCAAATTGAAAATTTGCCCGGCTACAGGGCTATCGCTCACCGGGAATTTGTTATCATGGAAAAATCCATCATGGGCGAGTCCTTCCTTACATATTATGAACCCATAATGACTGCCGACGGCGTTATCGTAGGTGTCTTATTTATGGGACGCAACCTCTCCGAGGTTAGGGCGGCAGAAATGTCCATGATGATGACGGCGGTCATCGCGGCCTTGATAATCGCGGCGATTGCACTGCTTGCCAGCAGCCAGCTAAACCGCAGGATGATTGTTAACCCGGTAAAAAATCTTTCCCGCGATTTAACGCATGTTGCAAACGGAAACTTAAATATAAACATCAACAGAGCAAACCTTGCCAAGGACGAAATAGGAGCGCTCACAAACGATGTTTACGCACTTGTTGAAGCCATAAGAGGAATGGCGGACGATATATCTGTTTTGCACAATCAGTTTGCCGTCGTCGGTGATATTGACTACAGGATAGACGAAAGCAAATATCAAAACGCCTACAGGGATATGATGGCAGACGTTAACAAGGTCATGGTTGACCTGATAGAAAACATTGATGTTTCGCTAGGTGTTCTTAGCAAAATAAGTGACGGCGATTTCGACGTACATGTTAACGACATGCCGGGTAAGCGCATGATATTACCGCAAACCATACGGGAAGTCGTACAAAGCCTAAACAGCCTAAACAACGAGCTAAGTGTCACCATAAAATCCATGGTAAACGGCGACTTGTCAAACAGAATAGAATCAGACAAGTACACAGGGGAATGGCGCAAAATCATGGCAGGGCTTAACGATATAACAAATGCCGTAGACGGCCCGCTAAAAGTCGTGGAGCTTGCTGTAAATGAGATGAAGGAAGGTAATTTCTCCGTGGAGAATATCGAAGCCAAGCTTTCTGCAGCAGGGTTAAACCCTGACAGCAGCGGCTATCACGGAGTTTTCAAAGAAATCATAGCTGCCCTTGAGGAAAGCGTTGATAGTACGGACTCCTATATAGAAGAAATTAAAAACGTACTGGCACAAATGGCAGGCGGTGATATGCGTAATACTATCACAAGAGACTATGTAGGCTCCTTTGACCTTATCAAAACTTCTGTAAATAATATCGCCGGCACTCTGCATAAAACTATGTCGGAAATATCTCTGGCCTCCGACCAAGTATTACAGGGCGCGAGTCAGATTTCCTCCAGCGCAGCAGACCTATCTAGCGGTGCGCAAGACCAAGCAAGCTCTGTGCAGGAGCTGACAGCGACCATCGATATGATTAACCAGCAAACCATGCAAAATGCGGACAACGCGGATGTAGCAAACGAGTTGTCCGGCAAATCTACTACTAACGCCAACGAAGGTAATACCGCAGTTAGGGAAATGGTAGACGCGATGACACAAATCAAGGAGTCTTCGAGCAGCATCTCCAAGATTGTAAAAACCATCCAAGACATCGCGTTCCAAACCAATCTCTTGGCGCTAAACGCCAGTGTAGAAGCCGCAAGAGCAGGAGAACACGGCAAGGGCTTTGCAGTAGTGGCTGAGGAAGTACGCACACTTGCGGGACGAAGCCAAGAGGCGGCCACCCAAACCACTACTCTAATCCAGGAATCCATAAGCCGCGTAGAATCCGGCTCGAGCATTGCGGAAGCTACCACGCAGTCTCTTGATTCCATAGTGGCAAGCGCATCCGAGGTGCTAGATGTAATAGAAAAAATCTCCGCCGCATCGAAGGAACAAGCCGAAGCAATATCAAACGTAAGCGACGGTCTAGCACAAATATCCAAGGTAACGCAGAATAACTCCGCAGTGTCGGAAGAAACAGCCGCCGCCTCGGAGGAACTAAACTCGCAAGCCGAGTTGTTACGCCAGCTTGTAGGATTCTTTAAGTTGTAAAACAAATGGTGAAAAGGGGCTATTTCATGAAAGCCCCTTTTTTATGTTTTGACTGGAGGTATTCATGATTAAAATAACAGATGTCACAGAATCAAACACCGCACTTGTAATAAAGTTTCAGAACGAAACTGAAAAATTGTTCATAAAAACAATCAAAACTACCGAAAACGTATACCACAGCCAATCAATGCGCGAAACTGAGTTTTATCGGTTTATCAAAGCCAACAGCATAACTAACGTCCCGCTACCCAAATGTCACGATATTTTCCTTTCCGAAGAAAAAGGGGTATTTTTGATTGTATTAGACGATGTTTCAGAAACTCATACAGCGCCGCGTATTTTAGACAAAAACATATGGTTTTCCTGTGCCGAATCGTTAGCGAAGCTACACGCCGCCTTTTGGGAACACAAGAGCATCAAGTCCATGTATGAAGAAGATGAAGCACACGTGAATAAACTAAAAGAGCGCGTACCGCAATTTATAAACGATTTTAGTGATAAATTTGACGATAGGACAAAAAACACCTTACTAAAAGCAATGGAAATCTCTGTCATGCAGCTAAAAGAAACTGCACATAGAGTTAAAAACAATGAAAATGTTACTATATGTAACGGCGACTCTCATATTCATAACTTTATGATACCTGTCGCGGGTAACGGCAGCCCGCTAATTGTGGATTTCCAATTTTGGGGCGAGGGGCTTGGGACAGGTGATTTAGCGCATTTGACCAGGGTTGATTTTTCTGATAAGATTGTTCCGCTTGTTGAATGTTATCACAAGGCGTTGCTGGCGAACGGGGTTAGCGGGTACTCGTGGGATTGTTGTTTTAGAGACTATCGCATGAGTGCCGCTTCTATGGTGCTTATTCCTATGTGGCAGTATACAGGGTTTGGGCTTGGGTATGAGAAGTGGAAAGATAATTTACAAAATCTGGTTGATGATTTTGATTGCTTAAAGTGTGGGGAGATTCTATGAATAATTACGAGAAACAGGCCTATGTCTGGGACTGGGATGCTTATGACGACACAGAGGAATACGAGTACTGGTGCAAACACGCAGAGCGCTTCGGCAAAAAAGTGCTTATCCCCATGTGTTCGCACGGGCAGATAGGCGCGTTTATGGCAGGCAGGAGCTTTCAGGTCGTCGGTTTTGATATAACACCCGAAATGATTTCAGAAGGCAAAAAACGATACGGCTCGGTGGACGGGCTTGAGCTTGTTGTTGCGGATATTTTCGATTTGGATTTGCCGCAGAAGGATTTTGACTTTGTGTTCATCGCCGGATATGGGGATTTTCATTTGTTTCAGTCAGTGCAGGAGATTCGGGCGGCGCTGCGGGCGCTGCATAGGCATATGCGGGACGGGGCAGGATTGGTGCTGGAGGTAACGCTTCCGGGCGGCGAGTCATGGAGTTCGCCCAAGAGGGTGTTCCATCCGCGTGTGCCTAGGTATGCGGATAAGAAGATTTGTAAAGAGAATGAGAGCAGGTATGACGCCGCGGAGAAACGGCTTTTTATTAGTCAGACTGTTTATGTTGAGGATGCGGATGGTGTGGAGTCTTTTGTGCAGGATGTTTGTTTGCAGTATTATGAGCGTGAGGTTTTGGTGGGGTTGCTGGGTGAGTGCGGGTTTGAGGTTGTTGGTGAGGGTGATGGCAGGGGCGGGGTTCAGTTGGTTAGTGTGGCCACAAAAATCTTAGCAAGTAAAGCACAGATAGAGTAAGTCACACCTATCCATGTGGCAATAAGAGCAAATACATAACTTGCGGGCACAAACATCATTGCAAACTCAAATGATGTATTGCCAAATATAGGTGGAACGATATAGATTGCAACCAATCCCGCAATAGAAAAAATCGGGTCAAAGAGCCATTTAACATTTTTGGGTGTAAAGCTAGCTTTTATTACTTCACCACTGCGAAGCCTTTTAATCAGCCTTACAAAAAGCCGAATTAGCAAAACTACATAAACAATGCCTGAAATAGCTAAGACAGTAAGAAATATATCAAGGATTGTATTAAAACCCATTTCCATTCTGCCAAAATCCCTACCGGTTATCGTGTCTGTAATAAAAGCCCCAAATGGTACAACCGCATCCGTCAAATTGCCAAGAATTACCACAGCCATATTGTCGTGGGGGTATATTCTGAGAGAAGCTGAATATCCCGGGGTTGAGCCGTTATGCCGAATGCGGCTGCCTGTATCGGTTACGTTCCATCCTGCTGTATAAAAATAATTTCCGTGTGCAAAAAAATCTACAGAACCTATGTTTTCGTGAGACCTTTGCACAACTCTTTCAAATTGTTCTGAAATATCTACTACGCCAAGATGTATGCCCGCCCAACGTGCCATATCCTGTATATCTGAATATATATATCCCGTAGGGATTACGTGGGTGATAACAGGCGGGTTCCACGGTGTCGGTTGCAAAAATCTTAGCCTGTTTCCGCCTATTACCCGCCCTGTGTCATATGCGTTTTGTGCATATGTAAAGGTATTGTGTAAGCCAAGGGGGTGTAAAACTTCGCGGGTCATAAATTCATCATAACTTTGCCCTGATACCGCTTCAATAAGAAAGCCTAATATAATGTAGTTTACATTGCCGTAAGCGTGTCTGGTGGAAGGATAAAAAGCAAGTTCAACCCCTATTAACTGCGAAATAAATTCTTCCGCTGTTGATTCTGACACAGATGACGGAAAACGTCTTTCATCACTTGTAAGGCCGCTTGTGTGATGCAAAAGTGTGTATATTGTTATGTCCTGATGTGGAACAGTCACACCATTATAATTCACTTCAAACCACGGCAAATGCTTATTTACAGGGTCATGTGCAGAAAGCAAGCCCATATCTTCAAGCAACAACACACCAAAACCAGTAAACGATTTTGCAACAGAACCGATTTGGAACAATGTATCGTATGTGCTATCTCGGAAGATGTACGAGGTTTTGCCGTCCTGTATAACCGCAATTGCTGCATTAGGAATATTCGCTCGTCTAAGCTGGGATATAATGTGTTCTTCTGCTTCACGGCTTATAATTTCGTTTGCAAATACAGATGTCGGCAATATAAAAGACATCGCAATAACGCACATTACCACAGACTTAAAAACCTTAATCATTTTGTTCACTTGAAATCCCTCCGTAACATTTCTTTAGCCGACATATGCGAGTAAATCACATCACCACCAAATAATACCCAACCCCAACCAAAAACCCCGGCAGCAAATTCGCAACCTTAATCCTTGCCCCCATCACCATATTAAACCCAATCGCCAAAATCATAACCCCGCCAACAGCCGAAATCTGCCTGATAACCCCATCCGTAAAAACCCCATAAAAAAATCCGGCAAAAAACTCAATCACACCCTGATAAATCAGCACAGGCAAAGCCGAAAACAGCACACCTACCCCAAGCGAAGAAGCGAACATCATAGCCGTAACCGCGTCGATAATCGACTTAGTAACAATAACGCTCCTGTCCCCCACAAGCCCGCTGTCTATCGAGCCGACTATCGCCATGGCCCCAACACAGAAAATCAACGTGCAGGTAACAAACCCCTGCGCAAAAGCGGACTCGTCAGACTTGCCGCCGAACCTTGCCTGTACCCAGTCTCCTACCCAATTCAGGCCGTCGTCAATCCTCAATACCTCCCCTATCGCCGCGCCAAGCGCCATCGAAACCACAAGCAGCATGATATCCCCTTGCACCGCGCCTGAAACGCCAATCACAAAAACGCACAGCCCCATCACCTTGATAAGACTCTGCGAGAATTTTTCCGATATACGGCCTTTGAGCAGCAGCCCTATGCCGCCGCCTATTATTATGAAAACCGCGTTAATTACCGCGCCCACCGCTATCAAAAGCTCACCCCTGCGGCGTTTACGAATTTTGTGTATTGGCTTAAATATGTCAGCTCGACTGTGCCTGTCGGGCCGTTTCTTTGTTTGGCTATTATTACTTCTGCGTGGTTCTTTTTCAGTGTTTCCGGGTTGTAGTACTCGTCGCGGTACAGGAATGCCACCACATCCGCGTCTTGCTCTATTGCGCCGGATTCGCGCAGGTCTGAGAGCATTGGGCGGTGGTCTTTCCGCGCTTCTACCGCGCGGCTTAGCTGCGCCGCTGTCAGCACGGGCGTATCAAGCTCCTTTGCCAAGGCTTTCAGCGAGCGGGATATTTCCGAGATTTCCATTTGGCGCGATTCGTTTGAACGCGACGCTGTGCCGGACATCAGCTGTAAGTAATCGATTACCACAAGCCCCAGATTTTTTTCGAGCTTCAGGCGGCGGCATTTTGCCCGCAGCTCCGCTACCGTAATCGCGGGCGTGTCGTCTATATATAACGGCGCGGAAGACAGCGGCGCTACGCTGTTAGCGATTTTTGCCCAGTCGTCGTCATCTAAGTCGCCCGTGCGGAACTTATGCGAGTCCAGATGCGCTTCCACGCACAGCATACGGTTTACCAGCTGCTCCTTTGCCATCTCCAAACTGAAAACGGCGGTCGGTACGGCATTCCGCACCGCCGCGTGCTGCGCAATGTTCAGTAGGAACGCCGTCTTTCCCATGGAAGGGCGCGCGCCTATCAGGATTAAATCCGACCGTTGCAAGCCGGCTGTTTTTAAGTCGAAATCGATAAAGCCTGTCTCCACGCCCGTGATGCGGCCCTGCGCCTTTGCCACCTCTTGCAGGCGTTCCAGTGCCAGGGCTATTACCTCGTTTATCGGCGAGAAGTCGCGGCTGTTGCGTCCCATGGAGATTTCGAAGATACTTTTTTCGGCTTGTTCGAGTATTGACTCTATATCGTCGCGTGCCTCGTAGCCCGCCGCGGAAATCTCGTTTGCCGATTTTATCAGACGCCGCAGTACGGACTTGTCCGCGACGATTTTTCCGTGCTGGCGGATGTGCGCGGATGTGTAATACGCCGCCGCAAGCTGCGCAACATAAGCACGCCCGCCCACCTGTTCGAGTATGCCCAGCTCGTTCAGCTTGTCGCAAAGCGTAATCGCGTCCACTGGCAGATTTTTAATAAACAGTTCGAGCATCGCCTCATACAGCGCCTTATGGTCAGGGCGGTAGAAGTCGTCCCCGCGCAGAATCTCATATGCCGCGGCTATGGCCTCGCGGTCGAAAAGCATACTGCTAAGCACCGCCTGCTCCGCCTCTGTGTCGTTTGGCGGAACCCGCGGTGCAAACGCGGCTTCCGCCGGGTGCGGAAGCAAGTCAAATTCTTCTGGCGGCATTCCTAACTTTCCTCCGGCACAATCTCGACCGTCAGCTTCGCGCTTACGTCCGCGTACAGCTTGACCGTCACTTTCTTCTCGCCGACCTGCTTGATTGCCTCGTCCAAGACTACCTTCTTGCGGTCGATGTCGATGCCCGACTGCGAAGACAGCGCCGCGGCAATCTCCTTCGCGCCCACCGAGCCGAACATCTTGCCGTTTTCGCCCACCTTCATAGGGATTTTCACGACAGCGCTCTCTATCCGTGAAGCAAGCTCCTGCGCGGTCGATACTTCTGACTGACGCTTATGCTCGGCTGTCTTCTTTTCCTTTTCCCATTCGTTAAGCGCGGCTTTTGTCGCCTCGGCGGCCAGTTTTTTCGGCAGCAGGAAGTTCTTCGCGTGTCCGTCCGAGACATTGATTATCTGTCCCTTCGTCCCAGTTCCCTTTACATCTTGCAGCAAAATAACTTTCATTCGGCAGTCATCCTTTCATACGAACCTAAATATTTATATAAACGTGCCTCTTTTTCAATCTGCAAAAGCGCCTCGGCCAAGTGTCCGCCCTCCACATCCGTGAAAAAAACATACTCACCCGGCAGCTCGGGGATTGGCCTGCTCAAAATCTTCGTCATATTAACACCATGCGCCTCAAAAATCCCGAGCATACGGTACAAAGCCCCCGGCTTGTTCCCCGCCGAAAACGCGACGCTCGTGCGGCTGCCCTCCGAAGGCGCCCGCTCCAAACGTATAAAAGCTGTGCTGTTATGCTCGCTATCCTGTATGCCTTCCGCTATGACCCTAAGCCCGTACTCCTTCGCCGCGGCAAGCGGGCCTACAGCCGCCCATTCTTCGCCCGCCTGCGAAACCTTGTACGCCGCCTCGCCGTTACTCGCGCAAGGCACAAGCTCCGCGTCCGGATGCTCCCTTCGGATATACCCGCGGCACTGCGCCAAGGCCTGCGGATGCGCCAATATCTTCCCCGGCCGCGCGCTGCCCATGAACGCATGACGGATTGGCAGCTGCAAGACCGCGGTAATATACACGCCCTCCACACGCAGCAGCCCGTCAAGCGTAGCATTCACAGCGCCTTCAGAAGAATTTTCCAAAGGAAGCACACCAACGGCACAGCCGCCCGACGCAAAACTCTCG
>Ga0209755_10001556_pt1 | contig 34979 bp, 25 predicted proteins | sample TergutCo191P1_FD_187301 | JGI IMG/M metagenome (GOLD analysis project Ga0209755, IMG submission 187301) | Cornitermes sp. P1 segment gut microbial communities from Petit-Saut dam, French Guiana - Co191P1 (SPAdes) (version 2) | ecosystem: Host-associated > Arthropoda: Insects > Digestive system... | reverse complement strand
GATGCATCTTTTCCTCAATGTGATATTTTGTTATGCTTAGATATGAATTTAAATCCGGTCTCGGCGTATCTTGCCGCTGTTCAGTCAGAAAAAATTGACACTAATCTGCTGGCTTATCTTTGCAGCCTGACGGAGATTTCCAAAGTTACTCCGGAAATTGCCTGTTCTATAGTGAAAGAACTGGAAAACCAGCGGAAACGCGTAAAACTTATTGCCAGCGAAAATTACTGCTCGATGGCAGTCCAGCTTGCGATGGGCAATCTCCTAACGGACAAATATGCCGAAGGCGTTCCCAATCATCGTTTTTATGCCGGAAACGAAAATGTCGATGCTATCGAAACAATGGCGGCGCAGGAGGCGTGCAAACTTTTCGGCGCGCAGTACGCGAATGTACAGACTCATTGCGGCGCGGACGCGAACATGCTTGCTTACTGGGCGATTCTCACCACGCGAATCGAAAACCCGGCGCTGGAAAAAGCGGGCGAAACAAATCTCTATAAACTCGATGATGCCCAATGGAAGGAACTTAGAACAGCAATGGGAAACCAGCGCCTTTTGGGGCTTGATTACTATTCCGGCGGACATTTGACTCACGGTTACCGTCATAATATAACAGGCAGAATGTTCGATATATACAGTTATTCAGTATCCGCGGAAAACGGACTGCTTGATTATGACGAAATTGAAAAACAGGCATTAAATGTAAAACCTTTAATCCTTCTTGCAGGATATTCGGCGTATCCCAGAAAGATCAATTTTAAAAGAATGAGGGAGATCGCCGATAAATCAGGCGCAGTATTTATGGTTGATATGGCGCACTTTGCAGGCTTGGTCGCGGGCAAAGTTTTTACAGGCGATTACGATCCTGTTTTATGGGCGCATGTTGTAACAAGCACTACTCATAAAACACTGAGAGGTCCCCGCGCAGGACTTGTACTGAGCACCAATGAATTTTCCGAAGCGCTGGACAAAGGCTGTCCTCTTACAATGGGAGGTCCCCTGCCTCATGTGATTGCGGCAAAAGCTGTCGCATTCCGCGAAGCTTCAAAGCCGGAATTCAGGCAGTACGCGCAGAGCATTGTTGATAATTGCAGGACGCTTGCCGCTTCATGCATTAAAAACGGACTTGATGTGCTGACAGGCGGAACCGATAATCATCTGTTTCTTGTTAATGTACATAAAGCGGGCATTACAGGCAGACAGGCGGAAAGCGCGCTGCACGAATGTCACATAACGCTTAACCGCAACAGCCTTCCGCGCGATCCGAACGGTCCGTGGTACACATCCGGGATTAGAGCCGGAACCGCCGCAGTTACAACCCTTGGCATGAAAGAGGCGGAAATGGCGGAACTCGGCGAATTAATCGCGAAAGTTGTAAAAGAAACAAAGCAGGCGCAGACCATGAAAGATCCGTCAAAAACCAGCAAGGCGAATTATATAATAGATGAAGCTGTAAAGCGCGATGTTCATGCGCGGGTAAAAACTTTAATGGAGCGGTTTCCTGTATATCCTGAGCTGGATTTGGAATTTTTAAAGAAACACTTTGTTAACTAAGTATTTTAATTGTTTTATTTATAACAAACTGCCAATATGACGGCTGCGCGCAGACTTGGCGGCTAGGATGGCTGAAGGTATAACACGGGTTTTGCGACGAGTCCGCTTGTTCGTTTAGGCAGCTATATTATATTTTTCATTGATAATTTTTTATACATTATTAAGGCTAAGCGGATTCACATACATATCTTTTTTTATCGCAGCCATAGACGCCGCCAAGTCTGTGCGCAGCCGCCATATTGGCGATTTAATTACAAAGGAATGTAAAAATAAGTATTGTTTCAAAACATCATTTTATTCATTTGTAAATCAATCACCAATATGGCATACGCGGAAAGCATTGGCAGCCTCTGTGGCTGCAATAACAATAGTTGTGTTACCAAGTCCGCTAAGCATCAATACTGTAGGCAAAGTTTTATTTATAACAAAGTACAGATACCTATACGAACTAGCGGACTCGTCGCTAAACACTGTTAAAAATCCTGCCATTTAGCTGCCAAGGGTTTACGCGTATGTCATATTGGCGGTTACTTTAAAAAACAGATGAATTTAACCGGCGGCTTTTTTCAGCTTTTCTTTTTCCTGTATGTACATTGCGAATATATCAAAAAGAATCGCGTCTATCTTGTGGTGTTTTTCGATAAACTGCTCGCGCATCATTGTTAAGGCTTCTTCCGGCAGCATGGCTTTGCGGTAGACGCGGTGAGGGTCTGTTACGCTGTCGTATACATCGATTATTTCCAGAACTTTCGCGGGGAAATACGCGAGCGCGGTGTAATCCATCATCGGTTCCAGATCGTAAGTGATGCAGTAGTCCTGCTTCGCGTTCGGATTTGATTTTTTGTACTGCTGAAGATACGCGCGGAAATATCCGTATCCGTCGGAATTGCCGTAATATTCATGATGATACCCTGTGATAAGGCTTGCTTCCATCGGATATGACGTTTTTGTGGTGAGCGATTTATAACCCTGTTTAACATGTTCTATTACAATGCTGCGGTTATATTTTGCCTCTCCTTCATGATACTGAACAGCCGACGCTTTCCCAATATCATGAAGCAAAAAACCGATTGCCCATTTTGATAATAAATCGGGAGTGACTGCCCTCATGCCGCCGAAAAACACCTGCTCCAGATCAATATCGCTGGGATTGATATGAGGAAGCAGGTTCTGATAAAAAGTGCGGTATTTTTGAGCAAAAGAAACACGGAGTTTTTGAATAATGCTGGAAGTGGAAACAAGGTTGTTGTAGTATTCAAGAAAAATAATTCCGCTGAGATAAACGCGCGTCATGTGCTGTACAATTGTACCGTTGGAACTGTTTACAAGTTTAAACATCATCTTATCGTTAAAAATATCCTGCGAGATAAGGCTGGTAGAGGACTTTATCATATCGTGGGTTGAACTTACAAGATCCTGCGTTAGTTTTTTCGCTTCGTCATCTCCTAGACGCATTGCTTCAACAAGGGCGGCATGATTAATAAGAGCGGCGTCATTGGTCGTATCAATAAGAGCTTCTGTTACAATCTCCGGGTCTTTTATTTTCGCGGCGATTAATTTATTTAACCTGTCTTTGTTTTTTTCTATGTGCTCAACTTTTTCTGGCGCGGACATTTTAACGAAGTTTTTATATTCGGCTCCGAAGCTGACATCAGCATTTTCAAGTTCTTCCAGATTATCATCTTCCGGTTTAGTTTCAAATTTTTCTTCTTTGGCCGCAATTGCCGCTTTAAGCAGCCCGTAAGCATCGCCTGTAAGGTAATACTCCCATTCGCCGCTTTGCTGCCAGAATTTCGCGTGATTATCATACAGAACATTGAAAGGCGTAGTGCATGATTTGGCTATCTCGCGGTTTTTACAAAAAACAGGGCTTTGTATATCGAGCATTGAATTAATTAAATTTTTATTAATGGTTCTTTCATTCTGGGGCAGCAGTATTGTAGAAAGCAAAATATAACGATCTTTCGATGACATATCCGAATTCTGTATTGGACTTGTCCGGGAACCCTGCCGGCTCCTTTTCAAGTCAGGCATTTTTTCGGGTATATGCCCTGCAAAAATGCGGTTGTAACAAGGAAACTGTTAAGAAAACGAAGCTTCCTGACAACTCAATTGTTTTTTTGAGTGAGCTTTTTTCAAAACCCGGTTAGTTCTGAAAAAAGCCCGAATAATAATTATTTTACCTTATTCATGATTTCTTCGATGGTTTTTTCAGCGTCATCATAAGAAACCTGGCAGGTGCCTACCTGTTTGTGACCTCCGCCGCCGTAATTTAGTAACATTGAGCCGACATCTACTTTCGAAGTGCGGTTCATAATGCTGTGACCGACTGTAATCGCGACGTTGGATTTATTACGGCCGTCTACAATCCAGACGGAAATATTTTGTTCGGGATAAAGTGTATAGATGATAAATCTGTTGCCGGCAAAAATGGTATCTACATTCCGAAGATCTATCAATACGGCGCTGCCTGAAATTTTCGCGTGTGTTTTGACCATCTCAGCAAAAAGGTCTTTCTGCTGATTATAAAAATCGAGGCGTTCTTTTACATCGGGCATGTCTAAAATTTCATAAATTGATTTTTCGGCGCATGCTTTGGATAGGCTCATCATTAAATCATAATTACTGATTGTAAAATTACGGAATCTGCCCAGACCTGTTCTTGGATCCATGATGAATCCCAATAACACCCAGCCCTTGGGGTCAAGTATTTCATCCGCCGAAAGGTTGCCCGAATCGACTTTATCGACAAAATGAATCATTTCCGCGAACTTACCAAGTTTAGCGTCGCCGCCGTAATAATCATAAACAACGCGTGCGCAGCTGGGAGCCTGCTTGGAAACGCCCTCAAAATATACGCGGGTGCCTAAACGTTCGGATTCGCTTGAATGATGATCAAACCAGAGTTTGCATCCTTCTATATAAGGAATATTTGCCAAAATATCATTATCTGTCGCTTCTACCAAACCGTCCTGGATGTCTTTTGGATGGACAAATTTCCAATCATCAATTAAACCCAGGTATGATAAAAGAGCGCCGCAAGCCAAGCCGTCAAAGTCAGATCTGGTAAACAACCTCATCTCAAACCATCCTTTAGATATAAATCTATAGATTAATTATACAACAAGTGCAATGAAAAGAAAATAGGTTAATTTAAGCTTTTTTTCGGCAGGTGTCTTAAAAATATTATTATATTATTAATTGATAAAAATTTCTTTATCCAGTCTGCCTGCAAACCATTTTAATATGGCTTCTGCGCGGCTGCTGAAGGAAGAGCTGATTCTGTCCGCCATACCTGGAACAGAAGCCGCTTTTGCCATGCTGACAGCGTAAATTAAAATAGAATCGCCGCAGTCGAAAACCGACATTACAGAACGCAGATTGTTTTTTCCAATCGCGGGAAATATCCCGATATTCATGGAAGTCATATTTTCCTGCGCGAAAAAAACAGCGTTATTGGAAATTACATAAGTATACCGGTAAATATTATCTCCGAAAGTTAAATCCTTCTGCTGCGCGAAAAGAGTCAGGGTATCAGGGGGATGCGTAAAAAACGGATCGGGCAGCGGCTTTTTTGTTTTTTCTCCGTCAATAACGCTTGAATATTCGTAAAAAGTGCGCATCTCATTGCGGCTTACCGAAAAATACTGAGTTCCTGTCAATGAACTTAGAGCCATTGTTTGGTTGGAAATCCCTGTTTTCTGAGTTATGTCCCAAATATCGGAGGATGTACGGTATTTGTCCGGTTTTTTATACAGATACAGAGTTTCGACCAGCATTCCCGGTTTTAACGATTTTATGATAACGCTGACAAATTGGTTTAGTTCGCTGTTTTTGGGCAGCAGTTTCGGCGACGGATTCTTTAATTGGGTTTCGATAATGAGTTCGCCGCTGGATCTAAGCTGCGCCGCATGGGCGGCAGAGACAAGATCATCAAGAGGCACGGAAAAAGCCAATGGAGCAATAAAGGATAAAATAGATGTTAAAAGCAGAAATTTATATTTCATACCGATATTCTCCGGATTGATCTTACCTTAAGCCGCGGTAAAAAACGCGCACTTGTTTATATAAACCATCTCCTTCGCTTTTGGTTTCAACATCGCCGATATCATTTAATGTGGTATGAATGAGCCATCTGTCAAAAGGATTCATAGGTTCAAGCAGAACTGACGCCTTGCTTTCGCGGACTTTTTCGGCGACATTGTAGGCAAGGCGCACAAGGGATTCTTCGCGGCGGATTCGGTAATTTTCTGTATCCAGAATTACCCGCGTATCTTCCTTTCCCAGCCTGCCTGCGTAAATATTTAACAAAAGCTGCAGGGCGTCAAGATTTTTTCCTTTTTTGCCAATCAATATTGATGAATGATTTGAATCAATTTTGATTCCAAGTTTTTTATTTTCCCTGAATAAGATTGATACGGTTCCCGGATATCCCATGCGTTGAATCAAACCGGATGTAAATGCCGTTATCTTTTCTTCAAATTCATTCTGCGGTACAGGTTCTCCGAAAACTCCCTTATTGATCGAATTTCCAATACGATCCCTTTCCATTGATTCGGAAACGGACGGTTTTTTCGCGGAAGAACGCGCCGCGGCTGCAGGCGTTCCGAAGTTTGGAACATGCACTTTAATGCGCACCAGACCTTTCTTGAATAGACCGCTTTTCTGGGCTTCAAGAATTTCAACATCAAAATCGTCTTTTTCAAGACCAAGCTCTCCTGCCGCCCTGTCGATAGCTTCCTTTTCGGTACGACCTTCAAATTCAAACTCCATATTTACTCCTTTATTTAAGCCTGACGGAGTCAGGCGACTGTTAATCGGAATTCCATGACAATTTATTGTCATGGAAAATACTCCTTAATTAATGGTTTCTTTTTTTCTTTTTTCCGCCGCCGCTGCGGGGCGCGATTACAGGCGGCTTTTCGCTCTGAGTCTGCGCAAGCGCCTGCTCCTGCGCTTTTCTTTTCGCGATAACAAATTTATTAATTATCACCTGCTGAACAAGCGTTAAAAGGTTTGAGAAAATCCAGTATATCAGAAGACCGGAAGGCACGTCATACAACACAAAGAAAAACACTATCGGCATGATATACAGCATCAGCTTCATTTGGGTATTGGACTGCTGCCCCGGCATCTGAGTGACTTTTCCGTAAAGCAGCTGGGAAGCGACATAAATAAAAGGCAGGGCGCGCAGCGCAGTCCAGCCTAAAATCGGAACCCTGAAATTTTCAAATTGAATGATATATTCTGGCAGTGAAAGATCGGGAATCCAGCCGGGAATAAACATTGCGCCGCGCAGCTGGAAGTGATTATTAAAGAGGCTGAACATCGCGATAAAAATGGGAATCTGCAGCAGCATTGGAAGACATCCCGAAAGCGGATTGTATCCTTCCTGCTTGTAGAAGTTCGCCATTTCCGCCTGCAGTTTCTGAGGATTACCTTTATATTTATCCTGCAATTCTTTAATTTTTGGTCCCAGAGCCTGCATTCGAAGAGTAGCCTCCGAACCTTTTTTTGTTAACGGGAAGAAAAGAATTTTAATGAGCAGCGTAAGTAAAATGATGGCGACGCCGTAATTGGAAACAATTCCCTGAATGCCCAGAAGCAGCCATTTTAAAAGTTTCTCAAGAGGAGAAAAAATTCCCCAAAAACCGCGCGTGTTAGTAACTTCGTTAAAATTCATGCCGCTTAAGCCAAATGAATTTTTGGAGTTATTGTTGTAAGCAGAGAGCGCTTCGCTGGTTTTAGGTCCGATATAAAAATGATATGTGTCTTCTATTTTTGGAATGTTAGCTGCAGGACGGATTATATTTAATCTGGAAGCAGAAGCGAGATTAGGTTCCGGAGTTTCTGTAAATTCCATCCGGCAGTGCTGAAGAGGTCTGGCTATCAACGTAAAGTACTTTCCCGAAATTGAAGCCCATGTCGATATATCTTCTACAATTTCATTTGCCTTTACATTTCTGCGTTTGCCGTTTGTGTATTTATAATAATGGCGATAATCATAATGACCGTCGAGTTTTTTAAACGGAGGACCAATCTGCGGACCGAATGACAAGGTATAACCAATATCAGATAACGCTACTCCGCTGCCCGCGCGGTATTTTCCGAAGTTAAAACCCTGAACTGATGCGCCGCCTTCAAGGATTATTTTAAGCTGAAACATATATTCATCCGGAATGAATTCATAACGTTTGGTTAATTTATATTTCCCGGCGGCGCCGTAAACTGATGCCGGCATGGAAAACTCGCGGAAAAATTCCACGGTATATTCAGACGTATTAGGGGTGATGTGAAAATTTGAATTAACAGGCAGATCGTCAAAAGCAACGGAAAAAGCCCGCGTTGTCCGCGTCTGTGAATCAGGCAGAATGAGCTCTACATAAGCGTCAGGATCATTTTCGCTCTTTCTGTCATCCCTCCATTTAAAGGAAATCATATCACCGCCTGAGTTTGTAAGAACCGCGGTATACAATTCTGTTTTAACTACAATTGGAGGCATCAAAGGTATCTGCTCTTCCTGCGCAATAACAGAAGCTGTCGTTTCATCTTCTTCGGAAGGAAGCATGGGCTGAGCCGCGGGATTGCGGAGTATCTGCTCAACTTCCGATACCTGTTCCTGAACAGGTGCAGTTTTATCAGTCTGCTCAGACGCGCCGGTTCCCTGATTCTGCGCTACTGATGCCTGCTGTCTTGACGCAAAATATCCCTGAACTGCAAATGTTGCAATCAACAGAATGGTGGAAAGCACTACAGCTAAAATCGTATTTTTTTCCATTTTATATCCTTAAAATTTATTTCTCTATTACAAAGGGTCAGGAACCGGATCATAACCGCCGCGCCTGAATGGATGGCAGCGGAGTATTCTTTTTACCGCAAGCCATGAGCCCCGCAGAAAACCATGTTTGCTGACAGCCTCAAAGGCATAAGCTGAACAAGTGGGATAATATCTGCAAACCGGCGGAAAATGCGGAGAAATCACCTGTTGATAAAATCGTATAATCGTAAGCGCTATATTCTTCATTTAAATAAACCGGCTTTTATTAAAAGGGATTCAAGCGTCTTTCGGACATCCAAAGATTCGCTCTCGATCAAATAATCAGGATAAACCAAAAAAATCAAATCATGTCCGCCTGAAATACATGGTTTCATCAATCTAAAAGTTTCTCTGCTGATACGCTTTACGCGATTTCTGGCGACTGCATTCCATGAAACTTGTTTTACCTTTGACTGATTTTCATTTAAAAACTGCTTATCTTTTGAAAATTTGTTCTTTTTGTTAAATTTGGCAAAAGTAAAACAAATACGGTTATACGGCAAATCAGTTTTTAAAACAAATAGTTTCGCGCCCCTGCAGCCATACCGTTTGCCCTTGCCAAAAACCTCCTTGATCTCTTTCCTTCCCTTTAAGTGTTCTTCCCGCTTAAAGCGGAAAGAAATATCAACATTACTAATAGGGTTTTTTCTCGTCAGAAACAGAAAGTTTAATCCTGCCTTTTGCCCTGCGTCTGCTCAAAACAAGCCGTCCTCCCCTTGTTTTCATGCGGGCGCGGAACCCAAATTTGCGGTTTCTTTTCACTTTGCTTGGCTGGTAAGTACGTTTCATGGTATCTTCTCCTATATATATAAAGGTTCTTAAAAACTAAATCAGGTTTTTAGTGTAGAATAAATGGAAAAATTGGTCAAGAGGTCTGACCGGTTGAGGCTGAAAGCAATGTATTTAAAATATACCCTATACGGGTACATATATATCTCTCCTGACGATGATTGCCGCGCGATAGCCGATGCCATGATTGAGACAGGTTATGATCTGGATTTCTGTCTTGCCGAGAATTTTGAACCTGATTTTATGGCAAAATTGATGGAAGCCGGTTTTCTGGTCATGTCCATGAACCTTTCCGAAGATGTGTCAAAACCATATTACATTTTACTTCCAAAGCTGCATCTTGTCCGTTCAGCCTTGTTTTTTGAAAATCTGCATATTAAAAAGTCGATAAAACGCATGTTGGGGCGATATGAATTAAAAGCCGATGTCGATTTTGATTATATTTTAGACCGGTGCATAGAAAAACACGGCGCCGACTGGCTGACACCGCCGCTAGTGGAAAGCATCAAAAAAATTCGCAGAAATATAATGGACAGGGAGAGTAGTTCGAATAACGCTCTTCAGTCCCTCACGCCCAATTCATCATTCGCTTACCCGGCTTCATTCGCTCTTTACCGCGATGGTAAATTGGCGGCAGGTGAATTCGGCGTGGTTTGCGGCAAAGTTTACACAAGTTATTCCGGTTTTTATGAAGAGGATAATGCCGGCACAGTGCAGATCATCCTGACGGCGCGTTATTTACAGGAACATGGATTTTCTTTTTTTGACATGGGTATGCCTTTGGATTATAAAACAAGCCTTGGTTCTGTCGATATAAGCCCTGAAGAATTTGTCAGCCTGTTTAAGGCGTCTTGTTCTTCCTGATATTTGTTTTAACAAAAAGAGGATCCAAATATTTTTCCAGATCGATTTTTTTTATAATCGTTTTAATTACAGCCCGGTAAATAAAAAATGAGCTGACTATACCTGCCAATAAACTGAAAGGAACGATCCAGCCCGGTTCTGTTCCAGGGAAAAATCTGGCAGCTGCATAAGTTAATAGAACAAACAATAAAACCATGCATAATAGAGCGATGATAACATTAAATAAAGTTCCGCCTAAAACAAACAATAATGTATTAACTTTTTTGTTCATTTGTTACTTCCTTTTTATCGTCTGTTTTTTTAGCGGTTATAAACATGGTTAAAATCAGCAGAATACAGCACACAACTACAGACGAGTCGGCAATGTTAAAAGTAGGCCAGCGATCCCAGCCGAAAATTCCGAAGAATTTTACATCAATGAAATCAACAACGCCTTCCGTTCTGAAAATCCGGTCGATGATATTTCCAAGACCGCCGCCGATTATGCCTGCCGCAGCCCATCGCTGCAGACTGGAAAACTCATTTGTTTTAAAATAGTAGAAAATTAGAAAACCCAATACAAGAACCGGAACAATAACAAATAAAACCGGTTTTAAAACATCAGGAAAATTATTTCCGATGCTAAAAGCGATTGCCGGATTGCGCACATGGATAATCTGCAAAAGATCGTTTCCAAAAACCTTTGCGATTACGCTGAATCGATCTATGGGATAATTGTTGGCAATAACAGCCTTGGTAATTTGATCCGCCGCGATTATGACCGCCGTTAATGATAACGGCAGTAATCTGTCTTTTATGCTTTGTTTCATCTTTTCTCCATTATAACCCGGTAGGGCTGTCTAAAAATTCAGTCTCGATGCCAAGCTCAGAAGTGCAACGGTCCATAACAGAGCGGACGCCCCATACTTCGGTATTGTAATGACCGCCAGCGATCATGTTAAGTTTCGCTTCCAGACAGTCATGATAAACGCCGTGAAAACTTTCGCCCGTAATAAATAAATCGACATCTTCCTCAATCGCGTCGCGGATATTCGCAGATGAGCCGCCTGAAACAACCGCGGCTGAAAGGCAGTCTTTTTTACCGAACGGAAAAACGCCCGCAGGAGGTCTGTTCATAAAACTGATTTTTTTTACAGCTTCGTCGATTGTAACTGGTTTTGGAAAAGTTCCTTTGTAGCCGATTTTCTGCCCGTGGTAAAGACCGAAAGGCTCTATCTTTTCAAGCCCCAGAAGATCCGCCATTACGGCATTGTTTCCGAATTTCGGATGCTGATCGAGAGGCAGGTGAACCGCGTACAGGCAGATATTATTATCGATGAGGAATTTAATCCGCTGTCTTAAATTTCCCGCGACTCTCAAAGGAAGACCCCAAAATATCCCGTGATGAACAAAAAGCATTCCGGCGCCGGTCGCCGCCGCCTGTTCAAAAGTTTCCATTGCGGCATCAACGCTAAAGGCGATTTTTCGTACAGGGTAGCCGTTATTATCAACCTGAATTCCGTTCATGGCGGAATCGCCGGAAAAACCCGCAAAATCGAGGAACCCCCTGAAAAACGAGTCGAGACTTGCGGTTGTCATTTTTTCACTCATAAAAAGCATTATACAGTAATAATCAAAAGGTGTCAGTCACTAAAAAAAGCCGCGTAAATCCTAAGACTTACGCGGCTTACTTAATGAAGGAAAAGTTATATCTTAACCTAATCTTTTGCTTGCAATAAGAAGAGAAGCGAGAACCATAATATGAACGGCGAGTCTCTGTAATTCGTACCAGAAGTTGTCAAAACCGCCGGTAACCCATGTAATGATATTAACGATTACATAGGCAGCCCAGATGATTGCGATAATAAATATTAAAGTATCAAGGAATGAAAGTTTAATATTAAACATTTCCAGAAGGATCGCGATTCCCGCTACCAAAGCAACAACGCTTGCGGCCAATACTAAAATGTTTAAAAGATCTCCTTTAAAACCTAATCTATTGAAAATAGTCATAAAATCGCCGCCTGACCATTTAGACAAGCCAAGAACACCGTTTGCAATAAGATACAATGCAACTGAAAGCTTCCACAGAAAAATTCCTATTCCATCCTTCATAAATAAACCTCTCAAAGAAAGTTTTTGAACAGATAACCAAAAATACAACGTATTCTGAATATCTCAGCAGTTCAACGAGCTGCCTTTAGTATTCTACAGCACAAATACCGAAAGAGCAAGGTAATAAAAATTTAATAATCTTATTGACAAAACTTATTACATCAAATCGAAAATACAGCCGTATTTTGGTTATTTTACAACAATATTAACAAGTTTATCAGGAATGGAAATCACTTTTACTATAGTCTGACCATCGACCCACTTTTTAACATCCGGTAAAGAAAAAGCTGTTTTTTCAAGCTCTTCTTTGGAAGCTCCGGCGGCGGCTGCAAACTTATCACGAACCTTGCCGTTCACCTGAACAACAATCGTCACTTCGTCGTCGTGAGTGAGCGCTTCATCGTAAGACGGCCAGCGGCTTTTTGAAACAGACTCCTTATATCCCAATTTTTCCCAGAGTTCCTCGCCAAGATGCGGCGCATAAACGCCTGCCATGATCACAAGCGGCTCCCACATTTCGCGGTGAATCTGCGAACCATATTCGGTTTTAATCCTTGCAAGCTCGGCAGAGTAGACCATCATCGCGCTGATAGCTGTGTTGAAGTTGAGGGAAGCTGTGTCGTCTGTAACTTTTTTGATGGTTTTGTGCATTAGTTTTATGAGGGAATTTGGAGTAGGGAGTGAGGAGTGGGGAGCGTGATTTGAAGTATTCGATGTTCCAGAGATAGTTTCGTTGTTCGGGTTCGTTCCTTCATCTCCTGTTCCCCATTCCATGTTTCCTATCATCCACAAACGTTCAAGGAAACGCGATACTCCGGTAACGCCTGCCATGTTCCAGGGTTTACTCACTTCCAATGGACCCATGAACATTTCGTAGAGGCGCAGGGAATCGGCTCCGTAGTCTTTAACAACATCATCAGGATTGATTACATTGCCGCGGCTTTTGCTCATCTTTTGATTGTCTTCGCCGAGTATCATGCCCTGATTTACCAGCCGCTGAAACGGTTCTATAGTATTTACAAGTCCGAGATCGAAAAGCACTTTGTGCCAGAAACGGCTGTACAATAAATGGAGAACCGCATGTTCAACGCCTCCGACATATAAATCGACAGGCAGCCAGTAATCGATTTTTTCCCTGTCTGCAAAAACCTTTTCGTTTTTTGGATCGAGGTAACGGATATAATACCAGCAGGAGCCTGCCCACTGAGGCATTGTGTTGGTTTCGCGCTTCGCCTTGCCGCCGCATTTAGAGCACACGGTGTTCACCCATTCGCCGATTCCGGCAAGCGGAGATTCACCAGTGCCTGTTGGCGCGTAAGATTTTACATCAGGCAGTCTAAGCGGCAGATCATTTTCAGATAACGGTATAATACCGCAAACGCTGCAATGAACGACAGGAATGGGCTCGCCCCAATAACGCTGACGCGAGAAAATCCAGTCGCGCAGTTTGTAATTAACAGCTTTTTTTCCAAGCCCCTGTTTTTCAAGCCAGGAGGTGATTTGAGTTTTAGCTTCGGCGGTTGGAAGTCCTGTGATGAAACCGGAGTTTACAGAGTAGCCGTCGCCTGTGAAGAGGGAGTGGGGAGTAGGGAGTGGGGAGTGGGGTTTAAAGATTTTCTCAGCGCTGTTAAAAGACGACCTACTTTTTGTAATTGTGCTTGCAATTGTTCCCATGTTTCCTTCGTCAGAAAGTATAGCCGCTCTGCAATCATTAGATGAGTCTCCAGTTCTTTTATTGAGCCGTTCGCTATCGAAAGAAACCGAAGATACTCCTTGCGGCTCTTCCGACCGTTGCCCTCCGCTATGTTGGCAGGAATCGATACTGCTGCTCTTCTGATTTGGCTCGTCAATCCGTACATCTCTTCTTTCGGAAAACTTTTCGTTTGAAGATATATTATCTCGACAAGATTCATCGCCTCCTGCCAAACTGTCAGATCCTTGAATGTTTTTATCATTATTTGTCTCCTTCCCCACTCCCTTCTTTTGAGAAACTACCTGTATGATCGGTAAGTTAAAAGTCTCCGCGAACTCAAAGTCTCTTTCATCATGAGCGGGAACTGCCATAATGGCGCCTGTTCCGTAGGAAATTAAAACATAATCGGCGATCCATATAGGAATTTTTTGATCGTTGACAGGATTGATTGCGTACGCGCCGCAGAATACGCCTGTTTTTTCTTTAGCCAGGTCTGTGCGTTCAAGATCGCTCTTTCGCGCAGCTTGCTCGATATATTCTGTAACCGCCTGTTTTTGTTCAGGCGTTGTGAGTTTTTCAACTAACGGATGCTCGGGCGAAAGCACCATGTATGTCGCGCCGAAAAGCGTATCAGGGCGCGTTGTATAAATTTCAATTTCAAGATCATTATTTTTGTTACAATCATGAAGATTCGCCGCAGGTGAATCTTCCAAGGTATTCAGAGTTGATTTGTCAACTTTGAATATCACGTTAGCTCCTTCGCTTCTGCCGATCCAGTTGCGCTGCATTAGTTTAACAGGTTCCGGCCAGTCCAGACCTTCCAGATCAGAAAGCAGGCGTTCGGCATAGGCTGTAATCTTGAGTATCCACTGGCGGATGCGTTTGCGCGTGGTTTTTTCGCCGCAGCGTTCGCAAAGACCGTCTTTTACTTCTTCGTTGGCTAAACCTGTTTTGCAGGAAGGACACCAGTTAATCGGGCTTTCGGCTTCGTATGCAAGTCCTTTTTCGTATAGTTTGAGAAAAATCCACTGCGTCCAGCGGTAGTAATCAACAGCGGAAGTATCAACTTCTCTGTCCCAGTCGTAGGAAAAACCAAGCGATTTTATTTGTGCGCGGAAACGCTCGATGTTTGCGGCAGTTGTAACAGCAGGATGTGTGCCTGTTTGTATCGCGTAATTTTCCGCAGGCAGACCGTAAGCGTCAAAACCCATCGGATGCAGAACATTATAACCGTTCATGCGAAGGTAACGGCAGTAAATGTCGGTTGCCGTATAACCTTCGGGATGACCGACATGAAGCCCCTGTCCCGAAGGATAGGGAAACATATCAAGCACATAACGGCGCTTATCTTTGGAGACTGAAGGGTCTTCGGTTGTTTTAAAAGTTTTGTTGACTTCCCAAAACTTCTGCCACTTGGGTTCAATTGTTTCAAAAGGATACTTTGCCATAATGTTGAATTATAGAAAAAAACCGCTAACTTTTCTATATGCCGGGGCTGTTTAAAAGTATGTTAAAAGGACGCAATCTGTTTGATTTGATGCCGTTGGTTTTTATGAAGTTACGCTAAGCTGTACAGCACAGATCCATGCGGCGGAATCTCAGCTTTAACTTCATCCGCCGCGTTTTCGATGTCTTTTTTATTCCATAAATCGCGTAACGATGCTTTAGCTGGTTTACTATAACCCAATTCCGAAAGTGCGCAGCATACAGTGCGTTTTTCATCAGACAAGTTAAAGAGCGCAAGATTTATTTTTCCGTCAGGGGCGGAATTTATCCAGATTGATTCTTTATCATTCAAAGCGATTTGCTTCGGCGCCTCGCCGTATCTTTGAACAGAGAGAACTTCATCATTGGTTAACAGGGAGAGAGTCCAATCATCAATTTCGTACGGCGAAGGAAGCTGCGCCGCAAGGACGCCGCCCATCATTAACGGGGAGCGGAAAATGCACCAAAGTGTCATCATTGTGCGCTGCTCATCGCGGGTAAAATTACAATTGTGCGGATTTTTAAAACCAATGCCGATGCGTCCCAATGGAAGCATGTCGCAGTCAGGCCAGCAGCCGGGCTTCACGTGAGACTGCCATAATTCACAGCGGCGGAACATGTCTTTTAGCAGTTCCCAGTGATCCCAAAAGTCATCTGTTATACGCCACATGTTCGCGTAACGCGAAAGGTGCCAGGCTTTATCAATTATAGCGGGACCGGGCGAAAGACTTAAAACCATCGGTCTTCCGCAGTTTATTATGGCGTTATGTATAAGTTCAATCTCGCCTTCGCCGGAATACGGCGCGTGAGGATACATGTTTGTATTGCATATATCATCAACCTTTACATAATCAACTCCCCATTCGGCGAATTGTTCAAACACAGAATTGTAATAATCCTGCGCTCCCGGTTTTGAAGAATCAACTCCGTACATATCTGAGTTCCACTTGCAGATGGAAAAAGGATTGGCGATTTTTTCCGCGGTAATATCGTGCACGCTTTTTACCGCGCTGCGGCGGTGAACAGCCTGACGCGGTATGCCGCGCATATAATGAAGACCAAATTTTAATCCCATGTTGTGAATTTTTTCCGCGACAGGAGCGAAACCTTTTCCCCCCGCGCTTGACGGAAAACGGTTTTCCGCCGGAAGCAGACGCGAATATTCATCCATGCACAGTTCCGCAAAAGGACGATATTCGCCTTCCCCGGCGCCGGCAAGCGGCTCGTACCACTGAATGTCGCAGATGATATACTCCCAGCCAAACGAGCGAAGCTTTTCAGCCATAAAACGCGCATGATCCAAAAGTTGTTTTTCTGTAACAGTTGCGGCGTAACAATCCCAGCTGTTCCAGCCCATTGGCGGCTGCATTGCGAATTTATTTTTATCATTCATAATTATTGAATTCTCCTTTATATAAGTCCTTGAGCCTTTTCCAAAAACTGAAGTTTTGGAAAAGCCTCCTTTTATAAAAATATATTCTTACTAAAGAAGTTGTTTGGAAATTGAGGATTCTCTCTCCGTTCTCGGATTGTGTCGTGTATCGGTTTAAGAGTTTTTCCAAATTCCTCCAATGGTTACCAACAGATGACACTTGTTTAATACTGCCAATTTACGGGGCGTTGCTCAATTACATATTTATCATAATCTTAAGTGTTGAATAGAATCAAGCCCATGCGTTTTTTATAAGGAAATTGTTCGGAAACTCCGGTTTCTGTACAACTCTATCATGAAATCTGGAACGTTGTGCGAAATGGCGGCTGGGTTTGTTTTTATAATAATATGAAAAAGAATATGTTTGACAAGATTTGAAATAATGTAAATAATAAAATATGAATAAAGTGGAATATACAAAGCTGTTGAAACAGCTGATAAAAAAATATCATCCTGATTTATGTAATAATAGCTATTTAGAATCAATGTATAATGAAATTACCAAAATATTGGTAAATAAATTAAACATAATAAAGGGAAATGATAATAGTGAATTAAATAAAACTATTGAAAAAGATTATTTGTATTATAAATTAGGCGTAAAATATTATAAAAACATTCACCCTGATAAATTATATAAAAGGAATGAGGATTTAACATTTCAAACAAAGGCATATAAAGAATTAATATCTGTTTTAAATAAAATTTATTTATCATTTAATATATCAGAATATTATTTTAATAAAATAATAAAAGAATATCCCAGCTCTCAATATTTTCAGGATTCAAAGGATAAAATAAAATTATTGAGAATGTTATATAAAAGTTATAAAAATATAAATGCAGAAGAAAACAAAACAATAGATAATAGTAAATATATGAATGAAATGGGATTAAAAATATTATAATAAAAAATAATATAATCCGCTTCAGGACATTCTCTGCCAGTCTGAAATCCGTCGAACCAAAGGTCCGCGGGTATATATATAACTAACGCTGTTGAATCGCTTATTTACCAGCTTAGAAAAATAACAAAAACCGCTCGTCATTTCTTACAGATGATGCTATATTCAAGATACTTTACTTGGCGATTTGTAACGCGTCTCAGAAATGGAGTATGCCGATAAGGGACTGGAGATGGGCTGCTATTGAGTTTGGAAAAGAACGGGCTCCTTCCTTTTCTGTCATTTTCACAAAAAATCGGACAGCTTCAAACAAGGAGAAATACATGAAATTAAAACACGGCTATATCGCTATTTTAACAATTTTCGTCCTCTTCCCGGGCATCCTGCACGCGCAGCAGGCATCGCCGCAGGCGGCGGCGCAGGCGCTTACGGCAAACGCTCCGGCAACTGTCAATATAAACAACGGGCAGAGGGTGCAGTTGAATTTTACCGCGCCTTCAGCGGGGTTTTTCAGGTTTGAGTCTTCAAACAACGGTTCGTTAGACCCGGTGGCGTTTTCGGCTGCGAGCGGTACAGGGAATATTAACGATGATGGCGGGCAGGGTAAAAATTTTCTTTTTACGCAGAATTTACGCGCGGGGGAAGTTTTTACTTTCTTCGCGGGCGTTCACAGTAACAAGGGGAGCGGCAGTTACACGGTGAGTCTCAGAGCCATCCCTTCGGTACCAATTACAGCAAACGCTCCGGCGGCTGTCAATATAAATAGCGGGCAGAGGGTGCAGTTAAGTTTTACCGCTCCTTATGCGGGTGAATTCAGATTTGAATCTACAAACAACGGTTCGTTGGATCCGGTGGCGTTTTCGGCGGCGAGCGGTACAGGGAATATAAACGATGACAGCGGAGAAGGTAAAAATTTCCGTTTTTCGCGTGTTTTAAGCGCAGGGGAATATTTCACTTTCTTCGCGGGAATTTACAATGACAATGGAAACGGCGGTTACACGGTAAACGTTCAAGGCAGCCAGATATCGGTTGCACAGTCGGCTGGGGCAACAGTATCCCTTACATTGAACGCTGCGACACCTGTTACTATATTCAGCGGCACAAGGACAGAGTTACGTTTTACCGCGCCTACTGACGGGAATTACGCTTTTTTCTCTTCAAACAACGGTACGTTAGACCCGGAGGCATTTTCGGCGGCGAGCGGTACAGGGAGTATTGACGATAGTAGCGGGGAAGGCAGAAATTTCTACTTTACGCGGGTTTTACGCGAAGGGGAAGTTTTCACTTTCTTCGCGGGAGTTTACGGCACCAGCGCAGGCGGCAATTATTCGGTAAACGTTCAAGGCAGCCAGAGTGCGCCGCAAACTGCGGCTGCAACACAGCCACCTGCCGCAACTGCACCTGCAACCACTACTCCTGCCGCTTCTGTCACTCCTACCCAGGCTCCGACTCCCGCTCCGGCTTCCGGCGCTACCGCAGCGGCTTTAAATCCCAGAACAGGGAACATTGTCGGGCTTACAGTGCTGGTGCAGTTTCCCGACCAGAGAATGAGCATGAGTGTCACTCGGGAAATGATTAATGACTGGCTCAACACGGGGAGCAGTTCCGTTCGCGGCTATTTCCTTGATGTTTCCAACAGGAGGCTTGATTACACAAATATTTTGACAACGGTTATTACTATGGATCACCCTAAGAGCCATTACGATGTTAAGGTGAACTATAGTATAAACCGCGATCACGTCGATATGTTTCTTGCCGAAATAATGGACAAATTGACCAGAACCAATTTCGATGTATCGAGGCTTACAAAAGACGCAAACGGCAGGGTATTGGCGCTCAACATACTATATATAGGCACCGCAAGCCACGAATGGAGGGAAGGGCTTTGGCCGCACGCCGATTCTTTAAACGCCGATGTTACGATAAAGGGAGCCGTTTTCAGGCGTTATCAGATAACGGACTGGGGGCCTGCCTTTATTATTCCGTCAATCCGTACATTTGTACATGAAAACGGCCACATGCTGATGGGCTGGCCCGACCTCTATGCTCCCCTGCGCGGAGGAGAGGCTCCGTACGAAATCGGGATATGGTGCCTTATGGCGCGCGGCATATATCCCAACGCCGCTTTCAGGCACCGCGCAGGGTGGATTGATGTAACGGATATCACCAGCGCAAGAGACGGGACAAGATTTACCCTCACCTCAAACAGCCACACCGCTTTAATGTACAGAAGAAACGAAAAGGAAGCTTTTTATATCGAAGCGCTCACTTCGGAAGGCCGCCGCTATGGAATCCCTCCGGGAACCGGGCTTGCGATATGGCATATCCACACGGACGGCGACAACTGGAGGGTTGCAAGCCGGGGTTTCCCATACGTGGCGCTTAAACAGGCGGACGGCAGGGACGACCTTGGCACTGTTGGCAACAGGGGAGATGCCACCGACCTGTTCCGCCCGGGTGTTAATACTCATTTTAACAATATGACTATTCCCGCCGCTGTGTGGCACGACGGAATGCCTTCAGGTTTAAGAATTACCGGCATAGAAAACACAGGAAGCGCGATGACTTTAACAATTGGCGATATTCCTCGAACGCCGGCTAATGATTTTCTTCTGCAAGTTTTATCTTTCGCCAACGCGCAGAGCAATATGGTCATAGAACTCAGAGAGGATATCACGCTTAATGAGGCAGTCAGTATACCTGTGCCAAGAAACCCTAACGTTACTCTTACCATCCGCAGCGCGAATCCTGTACGCCCGGTAACAATAAAGCGCGGCGCGGCTGTTGAAATGTTGCGCGTATCCTACGGCAGCAGCGAATCGCCGGGTCTGTTCATTCCGGGAGCGACTCTCATTTTAGAGAATATCATCCTTGATGGCGACTCGGCTGCTTTCCCTGACAACACTACTCCGATTGTGCTGGTAGACGGCATCAGCAAACCTTGGAGGCATGAAATCACGCGGGCGATAATTGGATGGACAAAAAAGGGGAGCAATTTCATAATGAACTCAGGCGCGGTTTTGCGCAACAACATAGGCGGCGGTGTGGAAGTCCAGGAAAACAGTTTTTTCACCATGAACGGCGGAGAGATCTCAGGCAATACCGCCAACACAGCAGATGTTACTTATATTGATTCTGGTACTTTTGCCGGTACTATGACCTTATTAAGCGAAACCAATGGCGGCGGTGTGCGTTTGAGAATCGGATTTGATGCCTTCGGAACTTTTACAATGAACGGCGGCAGAATCGTCAACAATACAGGCGGAAATATTATGAACAATTCAAGCGCCTCAGCCTTGAATATAAACGGCGGACTTGTCGCGGGACCTACCAGCAAACATAACCCCCTGCAAACCGTTTTGGGAAACGTTGTTCCGATAATATCAGGTGATTATAACATCAACAAAGGCACCGCTCCGAACAATGCCGTAACGGTCATGTGGAACAGACCCAACATCAATGCCGCCTACTACGGCGGCGGCGTGTATAACTACACGGAAGGCTCAACGGCGGATATAATTATGTCTGTGGGTGCCTTTGCTTCCTGGAGCAGGCAGGGAGACAGATCCGGCATCTCGTACAGAAACGGGGCGAATACGGGCTTTGTGGAAATGCCGAACGCGTTTGTAAGCAGCAATGAAGACCTCGTTACAACGATTGCGGTTTTCCAAAGACGTTTAGCGGATTACACCAATGTAAGGGGCGATATCGTTATCAACATAGGTCAGAACATGACGATAAACACACGTTTAACAATTCCGAAAGCCGTTGCCGCCGGCAGCAGGGTTATCATACGCGGCGCAGGCCGCGGAGCTCCCATCGTTCTTACACGCGGGATAAACGGCAATTTGTTCACAGTATCAGATGGCGCAAATCTTGTTCTGGAAAATATTATTATTGACGGCAACAGCGCCGCTTTTCCGGCAACAGGCGGCGTATTGATGCGCGTAGAAAAAGGCGGCTTCTTTACCATGAACTCAGGCGCTGTTATACGCAACAACTCGAATACCAGTACGCAGGGCAGCGGTCTTATGATACTCGGTTCGTTTAACATGACAGGCGGCGAAATCTCAGGCAATACTACAAATCCGCGCCAAGTATCAAGCGGCGGAGTAAGCATAGAGAGAAACGGTTCGTTTACCATGTCAGGCGGTCTGATTACACGTAACACAGGCGGCGTAAGCGCGGACAGGGACAGCTCGTTTACGATATCCGGCGGAGCAATCAGCGGTAATGCGGAACATGGCGTTAACAGCCACAATACAACAGCCGCTCAGGCGGTGCTGAGTATGACAGGCGGCGAAATAAGCGGCAATGCCAAATGCGGCGTCAAAGGTACGCTTACGATGTCAGGCGGGCTTATCAGCGGCAACCGCGACAGCGGCGTTTCAGGATCGCTTGTTATGTCGGGCGGCGAGATAAGCGGCAATACTGCCGAAAGCTTTGGAGGCGGCGTGTATGCGACAGGATCGTTCACCATGACAGGCGGCATAATAAGCGGCAATACCGCAGACCGCTCAGGCGGCGGCGTACATATAGGCAGTTCGCTAAGAAGAGGCGCGGAATTTATAATGCAGGGCGGCGAAATAAGCGGCAATACCGCGCCTTTGGGCGCCGGCGTGAGCGTCCACAGTACAGCCATATTCACTTTGCGCACCGGCAGAATCACCTCTAACAACGCCAGCCAAGGCGCAGGCGGCGTACTCCTTGAAGGCACGCTCAACATGCATGGCGGTGAAATCAGCGGCAATACCGCGGGAGTATACGCCGGAGGCGTGGATGTGAGCGGCACATTCAATATGCAGGGCGGCGTAATCATGGGCAACAATGACGGCGGCCGCTTCAATAACGTGAATGTTTCGGTACTCGGAAAATTCAACAGAACCGGCGGCGAAATCATAGACCGCAGCGAGCAGTAGCGGAAGGAGAATACTGCATGAAATATTTAATCAAATATTGCGCAATGCTTTTGCTGCGCAATTGGCAACAATACCGTGTTGGTACAATTACTAATTTGACTGTATCGGCAGGAGCGGCAGTAACATGGCAAAATCAAGGCGGTGTGTCCAGCGGCGCTGGACTGTCCAGCAAAGCTGGACTTGGCATTTCGTACACGAATGGGGTGAATACGGGGTGGATAAGAGCGTGGTGAGATTGAAGTGAATAAGAATTTACCGCAAACCACACGACCGCACGAACTACTGATAAGAAATCGAAGTAAGGGTTCGTGTTTGTCAGTGTGGTTCATGGTTAAAAATAAAAAGGAAATGTTTGTGAAACAAATTACTCTAATATGCATTTTGACAGTTTTATCCCTTGTTGTAACAGCCTGCAGCCGCGGCGAAGTGCAAACACAAACGTTAAGCGAAACACCAGCAGAGCAAACATCCGCAGAAGTAACTGAGGCAGTTGACAGCAGCATTGTAAAACTGCCCTTAAGGATATCATACTTTAACGACAGCAGTTTTTTCGGCAGGGAAGCGGCAATAGAGTACGATGATCAAAACCGCATTGTAAAAATTACTTCTTACACTCAATCTTACGCCAATTGGGGCTTCCCCGATTATCAGCAAACATTTACATTAACTTACAGCGGCGAAAGGCTTGCGCGTGTAGAAAGAACTACAAATTACAGCGATGTTGAAGACGATGAGATGAGGGTTATTACTATCAGAGGCAATACAATAAATATCGAAGAGCGGCGGACTAATATCGTTTATACTGTGAACGATGACGGGTATATCCTTAGCTCAAGCACAACAAATTTAACCGGCAGTGTTACGAGTGAAGCTTCTTATCAATATCAAAACGGTAATTTGATCAACACATCAGGTCTGTCGAAGAACTTTGAAATGGTTTATGATTATATTAAGCCATATGAATACGACGATAAAAAAACGCCGTTTTATTACTGCAATACTCCTAATTGGTTTTTGCATTATTTCTTTAACTCAGGGCACAATAATAACATTACCTCCATTATATTTATGGATAGAGCTGAATACATTTATGAATATGACGATGACGGATTTCCAACATCTAGTTCCGGTCACGGCTATTTACAACAGACAATCACATACCAAACTGCCGCCGCTGTTAACAGCGCGGCTCAATCCGCCCGCTACTTCACAAACGTAAGCGGAAAACAACAATACTTTATTCGTTCAAATACCGATCTTGAAGGTTATGGAAAAAAAATGGAAATATTAAAATTAGATACAAATCCTTATACCGCAATTGAAATGATAGGATGGTCAAATAATGGTTTGTTCGCGTATAGAACCAAACATTTACATGACAGCGGGCTGTGGGGCGGCTGGATATATTCATTAATAATAATTAATACTGTTACTGATGAAATAATTGAGAGAGAAAGATTTATAGTTAATACTGCAATTGATCAAGATGATGCAAAACATCTGAACGCAACATTATTACCGGAAGAAATATCCAGCGATTTAACCAAAGAGTATATAGCTAAATGGAATACAATACTTAGAAACCACAAAATTTCAGGAGAGGTCGGTAATCCAATTGCGAGTTATTTTGTAAATAATTTATTAAAATTTCCCATTAATGATTATAATTGCTGGTTCGATGATCCTGAATATACATTTGAAAAATATAAATTTAAAACCGGTGATGACGTTGAATTTAAAAAGGATGTTTATAATTGGATGTTAATAATCGGCAATGAGAATATTAAAAAAATAATCAGCGAAGGAAAAGACGAACTCTACGCAGACATGCCCAACATAAACGGAAGAAAAATACTTGGATATTATAAAAGCCCTTATGAAAACCGGATAGTTGTTGCAACAATCTACTATGATTGGATTGCTTTTTCAGGCGGTTATCATACCGTCAAACTGGATTTATTTGGATGTAATATGAATGTTGGTTTAACTAAATAAAGGAAAATATTTTATGAAAACATGGAAACAGGGGACTTTTAGTCCGATAACTTTCATTGTCATTTGTACGGTTTTATCCGTTGTAACAGCCTGCGCCCGCAGCGAAGCGCCGCCGCAAGCACAAACGGTAAGCGAAACATCCGTAACAATAACCGCTGATAGCTATGATTCTAACGAATCGTACGCAAAAATACTCAACGGAGATTTATCTGATCTTGCCGGAACAGAAGCGATTTTGGAAATATATAAAAAAATATTACTTAATGAAACAGGTTTTTATGATGAGGATAATCGTGTTGTTTACCTTCGTGATTTAAACTATAAACAATTCGCCGTTCTTGACATGGACTTATACGCAGACGGAATACCGGAACTTGTTTTACATAATACGGCTAACGGCGATACCCTCGTTTTACATTGTTATAACGGCGCGGTATATGGGAAGGTGTACGGTTACAGAACAATAAGAAATTTAAAAACAGACGGATTTTTTGACTGGAGCAACAGCGCGTATAATTCAGGATTAGGCAAATTGCACATAACAGGAAAAGATCAGGAAATAATAAATATGGCTGAATACGGTTCATTAATGGAAGAGACAGAAATGTATCGAATTCAAGGCAACCCGGTTAGTAAAGAGGAATTTAATGATTATTCAGCCTATCAGAACGCGAAGGAAGATATTGTCTGGTTTAACTTAACAAATGAGAATATAAATAGTTTAGCCTCGCTGAATATTATACCGGAAGTTCCCTCATTTCCTCCTCCCATTGATTATTTTCAACATATTGATTTTAAGCCCATGTTCAGACACTCGGATCTTAGATTGTGGGGATGGTCAAAAAACTCCAATGTCGCGTATACCATTAACAAGAACTTGGATCCAATGGAAGGAAATATTATTACTGCTGTCATATTTAACACAATCGATGATATTGTCGTCTGGCAGGACTCGCTTAATTCAAATGACTATAAAGAAAATGAGTATAACGCAGCCTATAACAATTTTATCAAAAGTTTTATAAGCAGAGCCGGACAAAACGGAATTGAATTTAGACCGGAATCTTCGCTGCGGGGACAGGCGGATTTTAAAAGTCTTCCGGTAAGACATAACAATCAGGTTGTAAACATTACGGTTGAAACAGGCAAGAAGACAGGCGATTGGCACGAGGTTTACGGAAATATCGGCAGTTATAAAATTATTGCAGAGAAAGACGGAAAACGAAAAACAATACACGAAAAAACTCTTGACAGACCTGTCATGGATATAGTGAGCTGCGGATATTTTATCAATCCTTTTGATAACAGGGTATTAATTGTAATCGGAGAATATGAAAGGGCGTTTGAAGGATATGATATCAGATATGTTTTAATCGGATGCCATTTATCAGCCGGGTTTAGGTAGAAAAAATGAATAATATAAAGGAGAGTTTATGCTTGGTATAAAAATTTTTAGGCTTCCTTTTTTATATGTTTTTATTTTAATCTTTTTGATTACATCTTGTGATAAAAAGGAAGTAAATAATGTTAATGAAAATATAGGGTTAAAATCAAACTCAACAGAAAATGAAAAAGCGGAAATTTACGAAAATGAAACTATTGTTAACCATGAATTTATTTCAACCGTAAAACAGCAATACTTTATTCGTTCAAATGCCGATTTTGAAGGAAATGAAATGAAAATATTAAAATTGGATACAAACCCTTATACCGCAATTGAAATGATAGGATGGTCAAATAATGGTTTATTCGCGTATAGAACAAAGTATATACATGATAGCGGAATGTGGGGCGGCTGGATTTACGCATTGGTAATAATTAATACTGTTACTGATGAAATAATCGAGAGAGAAATATTTATAACATCTGATAACATTGATGATGAATATTTACAGGATATAGCAAAAAATCTGGACGCAACCTTATTACTAGAAGAAACACATAATGAAATATCCAAAGAGTATATAGCTAAATGGAATACAATACTTAAAAACCACAAAATTTCAGGAGAGGCCGGTAATCCAATTGCGGACGATTTTGTAAATAATTTATTAAAATTTCCCATTAATGATTATAATTGCTGGTTCGACGATCCTGAATATACATTTGAAAAATATAAATTTAAATCCGGTGATGAAGATGTTGAATTTAAAAAGGATGTTTATAATTGGATGTTAATAATCGGCAATGAGAATATTCAGAAAAAAATCAGCGAAGGAAAAGATGAACTCTACGGAGAAATGCACAATATAAACGGAAGAAAAATTCTTGGATATTATAAAAGCCCTTATGAAAACCGGATAGTTGTTGCAACAATCTACTATGACTGGATTGCTTTTTCAGGCGGTTATCATACTGTCAAACTGGATTTGTTTGGATGTAATATGAATGTTGGATTAAGTCAATAAAGCAATATTGATGCTAAGCGGATTCACTTACACAAATTTAACTCACTCACCAATATGGCGTACGCGCAAACCTTTGGCAGCTAAATGGCAGGGATTTTTACAGTGTGTTGTGACGAGTCCGCTTGTTCGTTTAGGTAGCTATGCTTTGTTTATCATTGATAATTTTAACACATTATTTTTGCTAAGCGGATTCACTTACAAAACTTTTGTTAACGCAGCCACAGACGCTGCCAATGCTTTCCGCGTACGCCATATTGGTAATTTATTTACAAATTGTTTTAGAAAAACCTCTCTCAATACTCGTCAAAATCTACTGTCAAACCTTCTCTTATAACTCTGGGGACAGAGTGTGTGCGCAAAAGCTCTCTGTCGAAGAACGCGGCTAGTTCCTGCGCTTGCGCGCGGGTGAAGTGGAGGGTGACTAATTGACTGGCTCCGTTTCTCTCTTTGTTCATTGGGTCTTCAAATACTGCTGTGTTCTGTATTAAAACAAAGTACGGCAGGCTTTTTTTAAATAAATATCCTGTTTCCATATTCATGTTGCCTGTGTAGCGTTTTGTGAGTTTAAACTCCTGCCATATCAGATAACCTTCCGCGGAGCCGTATTGGTTTCCGGTTTTTTTATTGTTATTTGGCAGATCGCGATTTTCGTAAGCTGCCATGTATCTTTCTAAAGATTTTAAAAATAAATCGCGTCCTGTTACATCAAAAAATAAATGATAATTGAAAAAGTCTGATCTGTATTTTACACAAACAGCGTCTTCTTCCGGGAAATATATAATGTCGGCGACTTCCTTGACCAGTCCTGACGTGGTAAATCTTTTGTCTCTTTGCATTTCAATTGAGCCAAGCGGGACTTGCCGCGAGTTGAGGCTGACTGTAAACTTCGGCGGTTTATCGGCGCCTCTAAAAACTGTTTTGCAGGAAGTAAATGTTATAATAAAAATTAATAAAATAAATAATAATGAAAATAAATTTGAAAAATGTTTCATAAAAATCCTAAAAATAAATCATTGGATTTGCCCGAAAACTACGGATAAATCTTTTTAATAATCGTTAAAAAAACCCGGCATCAAACTGATACCGGGTTACAAGTTTTCTAGACTAACTTAAGTTTAATTACATTGACCAGCCGAAGATGAATTCAACTGCGTTAGTTGGGCAAGGCCATGCTGCCCATTGACCTACGTTAGCATATCTGTATCTGATATACATACCGGTATTGAAGCTGTCCCATCTTGGGGGCCAGTAGATACCGCTTGCGGAAACGCCTTCACCCTTGAAGTTGATGAAAATCTGCGGGCGAACCATAAATCCGATGTCTGAATTGCCTTTAAGATCGATCTGAGCATCCAAGATAAACGCGAGTGAGTTCGGGAAAATCAGGTAGTAGAACTGCGGATATAATGAAACTGAAAGCTGCTGATAACCTTGACCAATGCCGCCAAAGAATGCACCAAGAGCTGCGCCCCAGTTGCCGCCGGAGAAGTCAACACCAATACCAATACCCATGGTAAAAGTTGTGTCGAAGTTTGCCTCAGCAAAGAAGCCGATGCCCATCATGTTAAAGATATTTTTTACAGCACCGGTAAGAAGGAAGGTGCTTTCGCCGAAATTAAAGCCTGCTGATACTCCGAAGTTGCCAAACATTGAGAAAGTTAAACCAAAAATTGACTGCTTTACTGCGTCTTCCATCAGGTTATAAGCTGGTGTTCCGTCAATTGCTCCGCCGCTTGCAGAGAATATTGTTCCAGCACTGCCGCCAAAGTCAAAGAGGTTAGGTGTATAGACACCAACATTTAATCCGTCGATAACATTGAATTCCAATATCATACCGCTTCTTGGACCGTCTGAATCGCCAAGGTTTGCACCTAGCCATACGTCAACTTTTCCCTGAATATAGCTTTCTGTCATCCAGCGCTGTTTATCATTGCCGCTGAAATGCGCAACTTCAAGATTCATAATGCCTTTGAAGAAACTGAAATTTCCCCAGAGTTCGAGACCACCATCGTTCTGTTTGTTATCAATGAAGTTAATGATATTGCCGCCGAACTTAAAGCTGTAGAAATCTCCGGAATATGAAACATACGCTTCAGGAGCATATTCACCCTGAGGATGCTCATTCTGTGTAAAACCAATACTAATGTTTAAGCCGCCGTTGTTGTATCCAAGATTCAACGCGCCTCTTAAACCGTCGTACCAGTCATAAGTCCTGTGATAACCTGCACCGGCGTTAATAGCTGCTTTTCCAACGCTTGCATTGCTTCCGTATGCCTGAAAGTCAATAATGGTACCAATTTCTGCGCCTGCACTGACACTCCAATTTCCTTGTGCGAATGCTCCTCCCATAACGGAAAGGATCATTAAGACTACAAGAACTTTTCTCATAAAATCTCCTCCTAATCTTGCGTTAAGGGAGCAGTCAACGACCGCTTTGTTCCCCTCGTTTTTTACGCATTAAATTGCTCAAAAAAACGAACGTTTTTTTTAAGCAAATCTTTTACTCAAATGAAAGCGACGATCAACGACCGCCATATTCCTTTCACTTGTTAATATATATACATACTTTTTCGATTTTTGTCAACTATTTTCAAAAAAAAATTTGAAATCCATAAACATTTTTTTTTGAAAAAGGATACAACTAACTAAAATCGGCAAAATATGTATATTTACCAAAATTGAACAATGTATCAAAAAAATGTAGAATATTAAGATGTCAATGATGGCTTATTAGTAATAATATAACCTCAAAAATACGATTTTTCAACAAGAAAAAAAAATAACCGGAACCTTTATTTGCCTGCGGAAAAACGCCTGTCAAATATAGCAATACTCCTCCAGGGAAAGCCCTGTAATTTCTTTGATAAATTCAGCGGTAGAACCCTTGGCAAACAAGTTACGCGCAATTATTTTCTTCTGATAATAAACAGCGGTATCCGCGTCCTTGATTCCTTTGATTATATATTCTTCTCTGATTTTTTCTTTACGGACATTTTTTGTCAATACTTCGTATTTTTGCATGAATTCATCATAACGACCGTTAATGATATCGTCCCTGTATTCTTCCACGGTTTCATTTACGCGGACATTAATAATATCTTCAAGACTGGGTTCTTCCGTTAACATATTAATTACCTCCGCTCCGTGCTCTTTTAAAAAATCTTTTAATATATCATGTTCTATACAATATCTTACAGCATTTGTAACCGATTCATCAATAAAAAATTTTTTGTTAAGTGCTTTTTGGCTGAATTCCTTGATTTTTCCGGTGAATTTGACGTAATTTTCCAGAGTTTTGCATCTATTTTGCATTTCATGATTATATCCTTCGTTTATATTATAAACATGAACAATCAACTCAAGCGGTAATTCATTTTTATTTGATTTTATGTCAGAGGTCTCTTTAAAAGCGGCGGATAACCTGAGTTCTTTGCGCTCAGGATACGGCTCAATGCCGTTATAAAGAACAATGAATTCCGGAGTTGGAATTTTTTCCAGTTTCTTTTGATAAAGTCTTTTATTGTCGATAATTTTTTCGTACAGGCGCGCTATATACATCAGCAGCCTTAGCGGCACATTTTCACTAATTGATGATTGATGTTCGATCAGCACTACGATTCTGTCGTCGATGGTAAAAGACAGATCATTGATCTGCTTCATGTACAGTACATCCGAAAGAGTGTTAATGCCGATGACAGCGTCCGCCGGAATATCAATTCCTTCGATGGCGGAATACAGCTCCCGCAAAATTTCCGGCGTCCCGAACAGCGCGGAAAAGACACTGTTTTTGTGTTTTCTGTTAACATTGAAATTCATAAAATCCTCACAAAAAAAAGGTTAAACCTTCAAAAGAAAGTTCATCTATATATGGGTTCAAACCGCCGCCGCGCATGACCGAAAACCAAAAAATGTTTCATTCGCCTTTTTCACTTGCCTCAAAAAAGACTGCCTGCGCTTTTTCCGCAGGCAGCCAAATGCCCTAAAATTCTTCCCAAATTCTCTCAAAAAACACCTCAAATTTCCTCCAAAAAACCTGCTCAAAAAAAACGTTCGTTTTTTTTAAGCAACTTAATGCGTAAAAAAAGAGGGGAATAAAGCGGTCGTTGGCTGCTCCCTTAACGCAAGTTTAGGAGGAGATTTTATGAGAAAAGTTCTTGTAGTCTTGTTAATCCTTTCCGTTATGGGAGGAGCATTTGCACAAGAAGGGAGCTGGAGTGTCGGAGCAAAAGCCGAAATCGGAGCGATAGTTGACTTTAAGGCAAAGGAAGCTTTGAAAGGAGCAACAACTAGCGGTACTGGTTATCATGCAAAAGAGTATTATGATGGTCTGATGGGGGCATTAAGTGTTAGCTATAACAGAGGCGGATTAAACATCTCTTTAGGTTTTAATCAGTATGAACAATTTGGTTATGGCGCTGAAGCATATGTTTCATATGCTGGTGATTTTTTCACTTTTAAGTTTGGCGGCGATATTGTTAAATTTCTTTCTAGTCCAGACATTGAAGAGCGTGACCTTGAGCTTTGGGGAACATTTAACTTATTCAAAGGCATAATGGCTCTTGAAATTTCCCATTTTAGCGGCAATGATAAAACACGCTGGACAACTGAAAATTTTATACAAGGAAAAAGTGAGAAATGGAGTGGTGCAAACCTTGGCGATGACGCTGGTGGTGTTCTTGGTAATAGAAGTGGTCTTATAACGGAATTCAACATTATTGACGGATTAAATGTTGGTTTCTATATGCCAAGACTCTTTGATATCGGCGGTTATGATATTGCCGGTTTTAAAGGTTATCCTGAAAATCAACCAGCATGGGATTTAATGGAAGATGCTGTTAAGCAGACAATCATGGGCGTAACTTTTTCAATGTTTGACAACTTCGGAGTATCTGCAGCTTTTGATTTCGGTAAGAGTTACTTCCTCCTCACCGGTAAGGTCACCAATCTATTCAAACTCATGGGTGTTGGCTTCTTTATTGACGCTAACTTCAAATCATCTTTTACAATGGATATTGGTCTTAGCGTTGAATTCTCCGGTAATAATTGGGGTGCAGCACTTGGCGCATTGTTCTATGGTGTTGGAACAGGTGATGGGAATCTTGCTGTTAAATTATTCCCTCAATTCTACTACCACATTTTCCCGAATTCACTTGCCTTCTTACTTGATGTTCAGATCGACCTGAAAGGCAACTCGGATATCTTCTTTGCAATCGAGCCGCAGATATTCATCAACTTCAAAGGCGATGGAATTTCAACAAACTACTATTGGCCGATGAACACAGGTCTTCATGTCAGATATACATGGAGAAATACTGGTGCTTGGACTAGCTGGCCAACCAACGTTAATGCGCTTGAGATTATTTTCCGCTGGTCAATGTAACTAACGTAAATTAGTCTAGAAAATTATGTGTAACCCGGTATCAGTTTGGTACCGGGTTTTTTTAACTATTTATTAAAAGATTTATTTTTAGGATTTTTATGAAACAAATATCTATCATTTTGTTTACTTTTATTTTATTTTTTTTTATTTTAGCATCTACTTCATGCAAAACAATATTTAGAGGTGCCCCCAAACCAGCAAAATTTACAGTCAGCCTAAGTTCACGACAAGTTCCGCTTGGTACTATTGAAATGCAAAGGGATAGAAGATTTACCACATCAGGGTTAGTCAAGGAAGTTGCCGATATATTATATTTTCCGGAAGAAGACGCAGTCTGCATAAAATACAGATCAGACTTTTTTACATATCATTTATTTTTTGATGTAACTGGACGCGATTTATTTTTAAAATCTTTGGAAAAATATAGGGCGGCCTACGAAGATCGCGATCTGCCCAATAACAATAAAAGAACCGGAAACCAATACGGCTCCGCAGAAGGTTATCTGATATGGCAGGAGTTAAGTTTTACAAAAAGATATAATGGTAATATGAATATTGAAGCCGGATATTTGTTTAAAAAGAACTCTCCGTACTTTGTTATAATTCAAAATCAATCCTATTATGAAGATATAATGAACAAAGCGAACAACGGAGCCAGTCAATTAATCACCCTGCACTTCACCCGCGCGCAAGCGCAGGAACTAGCCGCCTTCTTCGACAGAGAGCTATTACGCACACACGCTGTCCCCAGAGTTATAAGAGAAGGTTTAACAGTAGATGTTGACGAGTATTGAGAGAGGTTTTTCTAAAACAATTTGTAAATAAATTACCAATGTGGCGGCTGCGCACAGACTTGGCGGCGTCTATGGCTGCGACAACGACAGTTGTGTAAGTGAATCCGCTTAGCATCAATATTGTTAAAAAAACTATTAATAATAAATACAGCCTAGCTACCAAAACGAACAAGCGGACTCGTCATTAAACACTGTAAAAGATTCTGCCATCCTAGCCGCCAAGGCTGCGCGCAGCCGCCATATTGGTGAGTGAGTTAAATTTGTGTAAAAAAAATTCTATATAAAAAAATAATTTTTCAGTCATGCAAGAGAGCACTCTCGCCCCATATATAAGTAATCTTTCTTGTGAAAGTTTAACCTTATTTTTGTGAGGCATTTATGGAATTAAATGTTAACAGAAAACACAAAGACAGTGTTTTCTCCGCCCTGTTCGGTACGCCGGAAGTTCTTCGCGAACTATACTCTGCCATCGAAGGAATCGACATTCCCCCTGACGCTGTAGTTGACATCAACACGCTTTCGGACGCTCTTTTCATGAAGCATATTAACGATCTTTCCTTCACCATCAATAATCGAATTGTTGTACTAATCGAACATCAATCAACAATTAACGAAAACGTGCCTCTACGGCTTCTAATGTACATTGCCCGGATATACGAAAAAATTATCGATAAAAAGAGATTTTATCATAGAGGACTGGAAAAAATTCCAACTCCTGAGTTCATCGTTCTTTACAACGGCAAACATCCGTATCCCGATTACAAAGAGCTCCGTTTATCAGCAGCTTTTAAAAACATATCCGACATAAAACAGGTAAAAAACACAGAAATACCGTTGGAATTGATAGTTCAGGTATTCAATATAAATCACGGACACAACAGTGAAATACTTAAAAGATGTGAAACTCTGGAAAACTACAGTATATTCATAGGAAAAATCAATGAGTACAACGAAAAACTTACACTTGAAGAATCAGTAAAAGATGCGGTAAAATATTGTATAGAGCATGATATATTAAAAGAGTTTTTAAAGAAACACAGCTCGGAGGTAATTAACATGTTATACGAAGATTTAACTTTCGAAGAAATAATAGATATTCGCGTTCAAGAAGAATTGGATATAGCTAGAGAAAAATCTAGGGAAGAGGCGTGGGTAGAAAGCAAAGAAACCATCGCTCGTAATCTGCTTGCAGAAGGAATGACGCTTGAATTTGTGCAGAAAACAACGGGGCTTCCTTTGGAAGAAATCGAGAAATTGGGTTGTTCCTAAACAAGGTAAGTTTTTTATTAGATTTTTTTTACACAAGCGCCGATATGTAACTCACTCACCAATATGGCGGCTGCGCACAGCCTTGGCGGCTAGGATGGCTGAATTTTTTACAATGTTTAGTGACGAGTCCGCTTGTTTGTTTAGGTAGCTAGGCTGTATTTATCATTGATAGTTTTAAACATTTATGATGCTAAGCGGATTCACTTACACAACTATCCTTGTCGCAGCCATAGACGCCGCCAAGTCTGTGCGCAGCCGCCACATTGGTAATTTATTTACAAATTGTTTTAGAAAAACCTCTCTCAATACTCGTCAAAGTCTACTGTCAAACCTTCTCTTATAACTCTGGGGACAGAGTGTGTGCGTAACAGCTCTCTGTCGAAGAAGGCAGCTAGTTCCTGCGCCTGCGCGCGGGTGAAGTGCAGGAAGACTAATTGACTGGCTCCGTTTCTCTCTTTGTTCATCGGGTCTTCAAATACGGCTGTGTTCTGTATTAAAACAAAGTACGGCAGGCTTTTTTTAAATAAATATCCTGTTTCCATATTCATGTTGCCTGTGTATCGTTTTGTGAGTTTAAACTC
>Ga0209755_10001555_pt1 | contig 35011 bp, 29 predicted proteins | sample TergutCo191P1_FD_187301 | JGI IMG/M metagenome (GOLD analysis project Ga0209755, IMG submission 187301) | Cornitermes sp. P1 segment gut microbial communities from Petit-Saut dam, French Guiana - Co191P1 (SPAdes) (version 2) | ecosystem: Host-associated > Arthropoda: Insects > Digestive system... | reverse complement strand
TGAAAACCCACGACAGCAGGGCAGAAAAGCCAATGCCCACAGCACCCCCAATAGCACCGATAAAAGCGGCTTCAAACAGGAACAGGCGGCGAATGTCCTTAACGGACGCGCCTATAACCTTCATAACGCCAATTTCTTTTGTGCGCTCATAAATTGACATAAACATTATTGTCATGATGAAAAGTGCCGCAATGCCTAGGGCAACGCCGCCCATGGCGGTCAGCAGTGTGCGCAGCCCTGCCTGAGTTTCGTTTTGCATTAAAATCCAGCGGGCTTCGTGGTCAATGGTGCCAGGGTTTATGCCCATGGCCTCAAGGTCATCCAAAACCCTACGGATGCTTGCGGGATGGTCAATCAAGACCTCTAACCTTTCATGCCCTTCTGGCTGCCGCAACTGAATCATATTGCCGTCTTGGTCAATGGTAAAGCTTGGTCCGCTAATAAACATTGAGCCGCCGCCATCGCGCTCCCGAGCCGCTATAAGCTCTTGCACTTGATGAAGGGGCATAAAGGCGTTTTCGCGGGTTTGCCAGTCATCTCCTGCGACTAAGATTCCCATAGGTCTAAAAACATATGGGCGAATGTTGCCAGCCCCATCGCCCTGACCCGGGGGCGCACCGCCAATGGGCGGGGGCGTGCCGAAGCTGTGGTGATAATGAGCTGTAAGCGGGGCGTTCATCAGGTCCACATTGGAAGGAGGGCCGCTGCCGCCACCTCCCATTGGAGGGCGCATCCCAGAGAAAAACATACCCCCGCCCATGCCGCCACCGCCTTGTTGCCGCGGGTTTTGGAACCTGTGCTCAACATCCGAACCAAAAACAATCTGCCACTCGTCGCTGCTAATGTCAAAACTGCCGCCTTCGGCAAATTCAAAGCCGAATAACTCCAAAGCTTCAGGCTTCATGCCTATAATGGTTATCCATCTGCCCAAATAAGGTCCTGATAGAAAATTCATATCCCAAAACTGAACAAATGGCGTGGCAATACGCACATTTGGAAGGGCATTTATTTGTGCCACCACATCATCTGTCAGGTCATAAATCTGCCCCGGCTCAGGCTGCCAGTTAGACCAAATGCGCATACGAAGGGCGCGAGGCCCCATGGCTTCGATTTGCTCCTCAAAGTTTAGGTTTACAGCAAGCCCAAGGCTTATCATGAGCGTGATTGCCGCAGCACCAATGGCAACGCCCAAGACGGTAAAGCCTGTGCGGAGTTTTCGTTTTGTCATGTTTCGTATTGCCATTGTTATGATGTCTAGGATTTTCATGTTTTTGTCCCCCCTCTTTATTGGATGCTAGATACCAGACGCCAGATACAAGATACAAGATACAAGATGTCAGATGTCAGATACAAGACCGATACCGCGTTAGCACCGCGTCAACCCCCGTCATTGCGGGCTTGACCCGCAATCCCCTCGGTTTAGCCGAACGCTTCTTCGCTCTAAAGTCATCCGGCGAACTTGATGGGACCCCGGGTCAAGCCCGGGGTGACGGGGGTTGTGGGCTCCCGCCCAGCATAGCTCCCACCACCGTCACCCTGGGCTCTTGCTCGGCATAGTGTTACAGGTCGTCTAGCTCGTCATATTGCTCGCCACCAAATTGGCGTTTTTTACGTTTTGAGTTTACAACTATGACTATAGTTACAATTACGCCACCTGCCAAAAGGATTCCGCCGCCTGTAAGGAGCATCCACAAAGGTATTCCGTCCGAGCTGCCATACACCCAGCCGCAGTTCCAGCACTCGTCGTCAAATTCAGTAAAGACCCAGTTGCCGCAATCAGGGCATTCTACAACACCGTCAGGCATCTCCATAGGCGGGAATGGGTCAAAGCCGCCGCCATCGCCCGGCCAGTCGCCGCCGCCCATGCCGCCTTGCACCTCAACAGTGAAGGCTCTGCGGTATTCGTGCTGCTCCTCTGTCGCATCTTCCCATGTGGCTACCAGGTACAGGGTCTGCGTCCCGCCCATAATGGGCGTTAAATTGCCTTGGAACCAGCTTACATTTCCTGCGGCAAAGTTACCAAAAGGCTGAGAAGCATTTGAAACGTCAAAACCTTCTCCTTCAAAGAAAACGCGAAGGTTAAACAAAGGAGCGCGGCTTGTGTTGTGCACATCAAAGCTAATCCAATTGTTGTTTCCAACAAACTGCCAATCGGAAATATGGGGGTCGCCAAGGTTAACTCGGGTCACTTGGCGCACATTTACGCCAATTTCCGCTCTTGCTTCGTGGTTGCGCCCTTGGTCGTCCTCATAAGTGAAGCTAACCACAATCACATGATGCCCGGGAGGTGCGTCAGGAATGGCAAACAGGCGCATATGATGCTCATGGGTGCCTCCAGGTGAAATCTGCTGGATATGGAAAGCATTGGAAGCACCAACAGGGGTAAATGCCGAGGTGGGTGCCTGCCCCTGCCCGCCGGGAATTGTCGTGGTGGTCCACGTAACCAAAATATTGCTGACAGTACGGGTATTATGGGTGTTCATAATTGTCAAAGCAAGGTCAAATTCGCTATTTGCCATGACAATCAAAGGCTCCACAGAATAGTCAGAGATTATAATGCGCGGGGTGGAGGCGTCTGTGCCATCTTCGTCATCACCTGTCCCATAAACCAGCATTCCTGAGAATTGCTCGGTGGATTGAGCTTCATCGCCATTGTTATAGGCAAGTGCAAAGCCTACGTTATGAAAGCCCGTGGTCGCCGTGGGGCGGGGCGCGAAGGCAAACTCGAAAGTGTGGCTTTGCCCGGGCTCAAGGGTGCCTATGGTCTGTATGCTTTGTAGCCTTGACACAAGCCCTGCATCAGGGGTGGTGGAAACGCGGATGTTACGCGCGGTACCCTCGCCAACGTTTGTAACAGTAACAACAAACCTGCCCTCTTGCCCCTGCACAAACTCGCCAACAGGAGAAGAAACGGAAGAAATTTGCATACGCCCAAGGTTTGTAACACCTTCATCCCCCGGCAAATAGACCGCCATGCCTGAATATTGGACAGGCGCGGGTGTGCGGTTTTCAACACCGTTGTTATAGTTCAAAGTAAAACGAATGTTGTGAAAACGTGTGGAAGCCGTGGCAGTTGGCGAAAATGCAAAGTTTAAGGTAACGCTCTCATTTGGCTGCAATTCCTGCACAATCTGAGTGCTTTGCAAACGGGACACAATGCCAGCATCAGGGGTGGCAGCAAGGCTGATGTTGGTTGCTACACCCTCGCCAATATTGGTGATGGTTACGGCAAACAAAGCCTCCTGCCCTGCCAAAAACTGCCCTGTAGGGGTAGCAATGGCAGAAATATTCAAATGGGCGCGGGGACCTGTAGCATCCGCACCTGCCACGCTAACGTGCACAGGGGGAGGCTCACTGGCACCATCTCGCCTATTGTCATAAGTTAGTGCAAAATTAATTGCAGGAGAGCCGGAAGCCGTATCTCTTGGCGAAAAAGTGAAAGTTACGGTGCGAGTTTGTCCGGCAGGTATTGTGCCAACCAAATTTGACGACGCGCCAATAATGCTAAAGTTTGTCTCAAATCCCGTGGCGCGTAGCTGCACATTGCGGGCATCCACACCAGAAATATTTTCCAAAGTAGCTGTTACAGTAAAGCTATCGCCAGAAGCAACTGGAGCTGTGGGCTGGCTAAAGCTGGTGATTATGCGCGGCTCCTCCTCTTGAGGGCTAATTACGCGTACAGGCACAGCCAAGGTTGTATGATTTGGATTGGCAATTGTCGCGCCATATGAGATTTGGAAGTTCACGCTTCTAACGCCTGAAGGAGCGTCAGCCCTTGGAGTTATGCGGAGTTGGACTGTGCGCCTAGCATTAGCCCCCAAATTAAAACGAGTTGTGGGACTTACAACCTCAACCGTGAAATAAGGGTTTGGTGTGGGCAGCCAGTCTAGCAAAGTAATATTGCTAACAGGGGCTGGGCTGGAATTTTCAATGGTAACATCCACCAAAGTGGGCGCACCAGCTATTAAATCTACATGCTGTGTAGGCGACACTACATTGAAATTTGAAGCGATTTCAGCAACACGTATGTTTAACACGATATTTGGAACTTGTGCATTAAACAAGTTAACAAGCACAGAAAAAGACTGCCCCGCTTGGGAGTGTGATGCGTTAATGGTAGCAGTAAAGTTGCCGCCTATCCCGCCTGTCACTATCACGTCAATTCCGCTGCCAGGGTCTGCTTCACCCCAAACGAACGCGCCCTCTGTAAAAGGAGTAACGCTGAAAGAGTGAGTAAAAGTAACCCCAGGCTGAACTGTGACTGACGAGGCATAAAGCTGGACCTGCCCACCGCCCCAATAACTAAAAATACCCAAAGCCATAACAACCACCATGACCCTAGCTAAAATCTTACGAAAATTCATTTTTATCCCCTCCAAAATAATTACAATTTTTTAAGTTTTATTATTCCTTTGCTAAACAGCATTTCAATGTCAAAGTGCCTAAGCACATTCAGCCCCACAACGCCGGATGAAAAGCTTGTTTCAGGAAATTTATGTGAGCGCACCTCTATATCGTGTAAAGCCACATTTCCTAGTTTGATTGAATCCATTTTATATCTGGACATTTGCTCTATTTTTGAAGCAGTCCGAACTTGTATTTTTTGGCTAAATGCAGGCTTGTATCCTAACTCGTCTAAGAGTTCAGGAGATATTGTTGTAAAGCTTGCTCCAGTATCAAACATCAACGAAATTGGCAAATATCGATTTTCAGTAACGCTCCAAAGCCAGACACTCACATAGACCGCACCGCCAAAAAACTCCATTTCTAAGTTTGCAGTTGTCATATCATCATACCTATAGTGTCAGGAGTCTTGCCAGCATAGAAAAAAAATGTAATACTCGGCTCACCCCTGAAGTCTTTCATTTTATTGAATATCTCTGCTTGTGTTTTGCAAATAAAAGCCACTTCGCCCCCTTCAATAGACTGATGCTCGTTTACAGCGCAGTTTTTAAGATAAACCCAATAACCATCATGCTCGTTTCTAATTTCTTCCATTGTTTTATACATGCTTACACCTCCAACTCAATCTTATCCGCGCTCACATCTTCAATTTTGTCAATCCTGCCATCTCTGATATAAATTATTTCATCACAGTATACGGACAATTCAAGGTTGTGGGTAACAAGAATCAGGGTTTGGTTGTGTTTTTTGGCAAGGCCGCAGATTAGGTCCATCATTTCTTTGGTAGTTTTGGTGTCGAGGTTGCCTGTGGGCTCGTCGGCAAATACTATTTGGGGGTCGTTGACAAAGGCGCGGGCGATACTGACGCGCTGCTGCTGGCCGCCGGAGAGTTGGCTGGGCTTATGTTTGTAGCGTTTGCCAAGTCCCACGGCTTTTAGCATTTCCAAGGCTTTTTGGCTGCGGGCTTTTTTTCCTATTCTGCGAAATATTAGGGGCAGTGTGGCGTTTTCAAGTGCTGTTAGGGTGGGCATAAGGTTATACGACTGGAAAACAAACCCAATATATTTTTGCCTAAATATGGCAAGCTTTTTTTCGCTCATTTTGTGTATTGGATGCTTTTTGAAAAATATTTCGCCACGGGTGGGCTTTTCAAGTCCTGCGATGATGTTAAGCAGGGTGGACTTGCCTGAGCCTGACACCCCCAAAAGACAATAAACCTTGCCCTGTTTGAAGGTAAGGCTAACATCATCTAAAGCCACAATACGCTCATCCCCCATGGGATAAACTTTGCGCACTCCTTTTAGTTCTACTACAGTTTCACTCAATTTTTATCCCCCTTTGGAATTAATGAATAATTAATAATTAATAATTAATAATTTGAAATGTCTGAGAATAACTCAATTATTCATTTTTCATTATTCATTACAAACACCCGCAGACAGTCATCTGTAGTAGCACGTCATCGCGGGTGTTTGTGCGTCTATATGTATATACGCAAGTCCTATTCAAAAAGTTTCATAACTTCTCCAAGAATTTTCATGCCCCGCTCCAAATCTTTCAAAGATGGGGCAGAGAAGTTGATTCTAAAATACGGAGACTTGGCATCTTGGTTAACATAAAACGAGGACGCATAAACAATTACAGCACCCATTTCCAAGCCTTTTTGGTAAAATTCCATGGTGTCTATATGCTCAGGCAGCTTGCAATACACATAAAGCCCGCCGTCAGGGACGATATACTCAATTTTGTCGCCTAAATGCTCTTTTAAGCCCTTCAGGGTGACAGCCAGCTTTTCACGGTAAATATCGCGGATGTCAAGGATGTGCTGGTCATAGTCATAATTTGTCATAAACTCATGGACAATCATTTGGCTTAGAGTAGTAGTATGCACATCTGTAACTTGCTTAGCCGCAGAAAGTTTATCCACGAATTTTTTGTTCATCACAATATAGCCCACACGAAGTCCTGGAGAGATTACTTTTGAAAACGAGCCTGTGTAAAACACAATACCATGGGTGTCCATGGATTTAAGGGTTGGGATGTCATCACCTGTGTAGCGCAAATCGCGGTAAGCATCGTCTTCAAGCAGTGCCACGCCATGTTTGAGGGCAAGTTCATACAGCCTTTTACGCTTTTCAAGTGTCATTGTCCAGCTGGTGGGGTTGTGAAAATTCGGGATTACATATATAAATTTCACGTCTTTATGCTTGGCAAGTGCCTTTTCGAGCTTGTCAAGGTCCATTCCGTCAGTTTCCATATCCACGCCCACAATTTCTTTGCCATAACAGTTAAAACTGCCCAAGGTGCCCACAAAAGTAGGATTTTCAGTGATTACCTTGTCACCTTCGTCACTAAAAGCCCTTGCAACAAGCTCAATTGCCTGCGTTGCGCCTGATGTAATAATAATCTCGTCATCATCAGTGCCAATATTAAATTTATCTGCCAAATATTTTTTCAAATGGGCGCGCAGGGGCGGGTAGCCCTCGGTGGGTCCATACGTGAGTGAGGGCACAGGCCCTCTGCTCAAAATTCCCTCGGAAATTTTTGCGATGTCTGCATAGGGCATGGTCTCAGGTCCAGGGTTTCCTACAAAAAGCCTAACTACCTTATCACCTTCAGCTCTTGTCAAATCAGCCTCGTCAGCCCTTTTAATGATTTCGTAAACAGAAGCGGGCTTAAGCTTGTCCACTCTTTTAGCAAACTGTATCATAATTTAACCCTCCTTAAAAAATCCTTGTCGCCCCGCACTCGTTGCGGGCTCTTTTTCATTATAACTTAAATTTTGTGCAATGTCTATATTGATTTTATAACAAATTTATGTTAAATTTATCTTTAGGAGGTGTACGATTTGAAATTTACTTTTGATGAAGCTAGGCAGGTGCTTGGTGATGTGACCGGGCTTGAAAGTGATTTTGAGGCGGATAAAGAGGTTTATGCCAGGGCGCAGCAAGTGCTGGCAGGAGAGGGCTGTGTGATGGAGATGGCGGCGGTTATTGCCGGCATAATCAAAATATACAGCCAAGCCATAGGCATTTACAATGGAATCTCATCTGCTGTAAACGCCATGACCCCGCTGTTTGAGCAAATCCGCAAGCCCAAGCACTTAAAAATTACGGACGAGGCGTCTTTGCATTATGATTTAGAAGATTTAGCTAAAAACATTCCACTGCTTGCAATTATCAAAATTGCAAAAGATGCAGGGGATGTGAGTATTGACAAAATGGTTGATTATTTGCTTATAATTTTTAATGATTGATGTTTTTGTGCAAAAAATCTATTGACAACTTTATAATTTTCATGTAGAATAGGTATATTCGTGCTAGTCGGGGAAGTAGCGGCTCCTCTTTAACCTGCAATCCGCTATAGCAGGGGTGATGCAAGTGCTTGAGGCTTTTCGGAGCTTTTGTCAAAGTTTGTAAGCGGTGTTGAGGGTCTAGTCTTGCGCAATAATGACAGGTGAACCGTGTCAGGGCTTGACGGCAGCAGCACTAAGTCTGCACCATTATGTGCCGCGAGGGTGCTTGGCCTGAGCTGGCTGCAAATGGAGGTAAGGGTGACGGAGTCGAAGCCTTGCGCACGAATCTTTGAATATTATTTTTATGTTTATATATTAATGCCCAAATTGTAGAAAACAGGACCGCCGCAGGCGTCGGTCCCTACGTTTTGTGGGGGAAATTAAATGAGCGAAATTTTGCAAGACGACGTAATGTTTGAATACTTAGAACATGCGCCAACCACAATTTTCATGATGGATGAGGATGCAAATGTTTTATACTGCAATCAACACGCCATGAATTCTTTTGGCATTAGAGCCAAAGACGCCTTTGGGGTGCATTTTTTCTCGCGCTTTTCTCCTAAATTTCAAAGCAATATAATTGCCAAAGATTATATGCGCATACAAATTGGCAAGGCAATGAACCAGGGCATGAGCCGCTTTTTGTGGACCATAAAACGTGACTTGCACGAGTCTTCGGCTTCCATTCGCCTAATTGGCACTCATTTTGAGGGCGCGCCCTGCGTCATTGCTTATTTAGCTGAATTTGACACGCGCTCAGGCTCTTTTTTTGACGAGCCTTTGGAGGCGTCGGTGCTTGATGACAGTGCTTTGTCTGTTTTTGACGCCATGCCCAATGTGTGGACTTTAGTTGACACGGACCTTAACTGTCTAGAATGCAATATGGCAACAGTGCGCTTTTTTGGCGCGAACGACAAAAAGGATTTTATTGAGAGATATACAGATATTTTTCCTGAGTTTCAGCCATGCGGCACCCTTACAATTGACTTTGCAAATGCCCGTATTGAGCAGGTTCTTCGTGAGGGAACAGTTGTTTTTGAAATGGACCAGCAAACCTTTGATGGCGAGGTCATTCCCACCGAGGTGACACTTGTAAGAACAGGGCTTAAAAACCGCTTTATACTGTCATCTTTCCTAATTGACCTGCGTGAACAAAGGGCATTAGAACAAAGCCGCTCTCTTGAAGAAGCCCGTGTCCACGCCATTTTGAAAAATAGCCCCTTGGCAATACACCTTTGGAGCAGGGCAAATGAAATGCTGTTTTGCAATGACAAAATGGCTGATATTTTTGGCTTTGAATCTGTTGAGGAATACCAGCAAAAGTTTTTGAGTGTTTATCCTAAAAATCAGCCTGACGGCAGGGATTCTCTTGAGCATGATTTGCAGATTCTGCATGAAGTTATTGAAACAGGAAAATCTAAAGCTTTAGAATGGACCTTGCTTGACAAAGACGGCAAGCCTGTTTTGGTTGAGCGCAGCTTTTACAGGCTTAATTATGGTGATGATTACGCAGTTTTGGAGTTTTGCCGCGACCTGCGCCCCGAGCGCGCCGCCCAAGAGATGCTAATGAAAGAAAACGAAAGATTTAAGCGCGTTTTTGACAATGTTCCAGCAATATGCACTATATGGAGCGAGCATCGTGAAATTGTTTTGGTTAACAGCTTTGGAGTTAAACTATTTGGCTTATCAAGCACTAAAGAGTATTTGGATAATTTTTACAGGCTGTCTCCTGAGTTTCAGCCCTGTGGCACGCCTTCAGGTGATATGGCTCATGACTATGTCGAAGCCGCGTTTTCATCAGGCTATGCTGCCTTTGACTGGATGCACCAAAACCTTGAAGGGGAGCAAATACCAACCCATGTTATCTTAATGCTTCACGAAATTGACGGACGTCCCTGCGTTTTGGGCTTTGCCACCGACCAGCGAGCACTTTTGGAGCGTGAAGGGTTTTTGGAGAGCGAAAGAGAGCGTTTTAGGCACATTTTCGACCTTATTCCCAGTGTGTGCACTTTTTGGGAAGATTCCAGAACTGTGGTTATGTGCAATAAAGCTGCGGTGGACTTTTTTGGAATTGAGAGCGTGCAGTATTTTCTGGACAACACACACAAATTCGCGCCGCTTTTGCAGCCTTGCGGACAAAACTCTATTGAAATGATATTTGAAAACACTGACAAAGCCTATGAAACAGGCTATGCAGGCTTTCATTTAATTCACACAAATCTAAAAGGAGAGATTATACCTTCTTTTGTGGAGTTTTTTAGAGCCGAGGTTGGCGGGCGCGCCTGCCTGATTGGATTTACCACCGACCGCCGGGCTGCCCTCGAACGTGAAGAACTTTTGAGGCTTGATAGCGAACGCTTTGACCTTTTTTTCAGCCATTCCCCTACTGTATGCAGTTTTTGGGATGAAGAATACGGCCTAATGACGTGTAATGACGCTCTTTTGACGCTGTTTGGGATTGACGATATGGAGTTTTTCTTGGTAGAGCATGCCAAATTTTCACCTGCCGCACAGCCTTGCGGAACATGCTCCTACGAAAAGAGAGATGCGTATATTAAACAAGCTTATGAAACCGGGCATGTGGGCTTTGATTGGGTGCACCAAAACATAGAGGGCGAACCGATACCTGTTTTTATCGAATTTACGCATGTTAAGCTAAATGGGCGTTCTTGCTTAATCGGCTTTACACATGATAAAAGAGAGCAGCTGGCGCGAGAAGCCGCCTTTAAGCTTGAACTTGGTCGTCTAAACGCCATTTTTGAGAACATCCCTGTTGCTTTGCAGATTTGGAATGAGGACCGCCAAGTTATTTTTGCAAACAAAGCCATGGCGGGTCTTTACAAAATTTCAGATATTCAGGAATTTATACAAAAGAACAAAGTGCTTTATGTAGACACCCGTCCTGACGGCTTTGATTCTTTGGAAAATTGTGACAATGCAATTGACATTGCCTTTGAAACAGGCTTTCATGAGGTTGACTGGATTTCCACGGTGGATGGCGAGGACATTCCCCTTGAGTGTGTTTTGATGCGCATTGACTATGGCGGTCAAAATGTGGTGCTTGAGCTTTGCAAAGACATGCGCCAAGAGCTTTTAGAAAAGAAGCTGCACCAAGCAAATGAAGACAAGCTGCGGATTTTCCTTGAGTATATGCCCATCCCTTCCATAATACTTGACTTGAAATTCAATGTTTTGGAAATAAATGCGGCAAGCGTGTTTTTGTTTGGTTTTCAAACTAAAAAGGCATTTATGAAAAGCGGCACAGTCACCGTCCCTGAATTTCAGCCTGACGGCGTTAGAACTTATGAGCTTTTTGCAAGTCTTTTGGAAATTGTTTTAGAGCGCGGAGAATTTTCCTTTGAGTGCAACATGCAGGACAAAAACGGCGTTGAAATCCCATGCCAAATCACTGCCATTGCCACCGAGCTTTCAGACGAGCGGGTTATTATGGTGTTTATGCAGGATTTGCGCGTGCACTTTGAAGCCATCAGAGAGCAAGACCTTGTAAAAGAGCGTGTTCGCGCCATGCTTGACGCTTCGCCCAATTGCTGTTTTATCATTGACACCCAAGGCAAGGTGCTTGATTGCAATTTGATTGCCTATGAGTTTTTTGGGGTTTCTGATTTGAACGAGCTTAACCTGTATGTCGGCAATATGCACGCTAAAGCCCAGCCAGGCGGCTTGGTCACTAAAGATATTATTGCAGACAAAATAAGAGAGCTTTTTGACAAAGAGCAAGACAGGTTTGAATGGCATTTTAGAAACACAAAAGGCGATATAATACCAAGTGAGGTTTCAAGCCGCTATATGAGCCTTGGAGGGCAGCGGGTTGTTATTTTGTATGTTAAGGACATGAGGGAGCATCTGCGCTATTTGGCGGAGGTCAAACGCTCGCAAGAGATGGTTTTGACCATGGTCAATATGTCGCCTATTGCCTGTATTGTTACTGATGAAAATCACAATGTGCTTGAGTGTAACCAAATGGCACTGGAGCTTTTTGGCGTGAAAAGTGTCGGTCTTTTGGAGTTTTGTTATGACATTTTTTGCTCTGGCATAGCCAAATGCGGCAACCTTAGTTGTGAAGGCAACCTTAAAAGAGTTATTGAAAAAAACCTTGAACATGAAGGATACAGCATAAACCGTCAATGCAATATAATTTTGAATGGCGAGCTTGTGCCTGTGGAAATTACAGGTAAAAGTGTGCCTATTGGAAACAGCAACTGTTTTGTAATGTATATTGGCGACCTTAGAGAGACAAGACGCCTTGAGCTTGAGCAAATAAGAAGCAACGAGCGGGTGACAGCTATACTTAACAGCTCTCCTGTGGCAAGCTTTATTGTTGATTCTGAATATAATGTCACAATGACAAATAGAGCAACAAGAAATCTTTTAGGGATGGAGCCTACAGAAATGATAGCTGACTATGGCGGGCTTTTTGAGTTTTTGCCTGACTCCCAGCCTGACGGGCGGCTTTCAAAAGAAAAGCTTGTAGAACTTTTTGACATGACCCTTAAAAATAAAAACGAAATTAATTTTGAGTGGATGTGGAAAAGAATGGATTTGGACATTGTGCCTTCCCATGTCACTTTGCAAACCATCGAAATTAACGGCGAAGACCACATAATAGGACACGCCCAAGACCTGCGCCAACTAAAAAAAGCCACCGAAGCCGCAGGTGCCTTGGAGAAAATGGCATATACCGACCCGCTGACAGGAGTGTACAACCGCCGCTATCTAAAACATGTTGCCCTAACATCTTTTGAAAGTGCTATGGAGCATGGCAATTCTTTTACAGTGCTTATGATAGATGTGGACGATTTTAAGCCTGTTAATGACACTTATGGGCATAATGTGGGTGACGAGGTACTTAGAATCCTTATTTCCCGCATGGAGCACGCCCTGCGCCGCCTAGACGTCATTGTACGCTATGGAGGCGAGGAGTTTGTTGTGCTTATGCCCGGCACAAGCCTTAGTGACGGCGCGAAGGTGGCATGCCGTATCCAAAAATACGTCAACCGAGGCGTATTTGCAACGGAAAAACACAACATCCCCATTACCGTCAGCATAGGCATGTCAACCAAAGATGCCTTCACTCCCAAAGACCCAATAAAGGGGCTAAACCACATAATCGACAACGCAGACAAAGCCATGTACGTTGCCAAACGAGAAGGTAAAAACCTAATCCAATCCTTCTCTTTTGAAAATGCAATTATTGAGCGGGTTATCTGCGAGCTTGAAGAATAATCTAACTACCCTTGCTGGTTTGCCTGCTCTATTGGCATAATGGCAAGGGTTTTTCCAAGGGCACTTCCTCTAATTTGCCTGACAGCCCTCTACTGCCGTCACCCCGCGTCAAGCGTGGAACCCGCCAGTCTAATTTGGGAGAGAGCCTCAAAGTGCCGTCACCCCGCGCTTGACGCGGGGTCCCCTCAATTTCGCCAAATGCCTATACGCGACTTATTCACTCGGCTATCTTGAGGGGACCCCGCGTCAAGCGCGGGGTGACGGGGATTGAGCGTTGTCGTCCAGAGTGTCTAGCCCTTAACTTTTAGCTTCGGGCTCATATAATCGTTATTATCGACCAAAATATCGCAAATTGCCTCAGGGCTGTACTCCTGCAAATACCGCTTTTGGATGGGGATGTATTTGTTTTTGTATTTGTCCAAAAATGCTTCGCCGTATTTTGGGACATCGCGGGCAGCCGCCCGCTTTAGCACTTCTTCAAAATCAACATGAAGATAAACTTTTTTGTCAAGATATTCTATAAGCGGCGGTCTAAACAGCAAGACACCCTCAACTAGAATAACGGTTTCCTCGTCAATCTGGTAGTTTCTAATGTTTTCGTATTTATCAGTGTCAAGGTTAAGGCACAGCACTTCTTTGTCGATGCTGCCGTGCTTTTTGAGCGGTTCAAAGAGCTCATTAATTAGCTGTTCATAGTTAAAGGCGTTTTCATAATAAGCATCTATTTCGTTTTCGCCTTTTCTGCGAAGCTTTAGCGGGTTGTGGAAGTCGTCTATATGAATGACTGTGTTTTTTATGCCAAGGGATGCTAGGTATTCGGAATAACGCGTTGTAAACGTTGTTTTGCCTGAGCAATCCACGCCGTTTATGCCGACAATAACGCCCTTTACCTTGCCCAACAGCTCACTTGTTATCTTTGCAAAAATTTCAACCACTTAAATGCCCCTCTCGATTTTTAGTGCCGTAAATAGAGTGTGCCTTCATAGACTTTAACAGCTTCGCCTGTCATAATCACGGTATTATCCGCGTATTTCACGGTCAGCTGCCCGCCTAGCAGGTCTATTTTTATGTCGGCATTTTTATCGCAATGTCCGTTTAGGACGGCGGCAACGGCTGCAGCGCACGCCCCTGTGCCACAGGCTAGGGTCTCGCCGCTGCCCCGCTCCCACACCCGCATTTTCAGGTGGTTGCGGGCTATAACCTGCACAAATTCGGTGTTTGTACGTTCAGGAGCAAAGACTTTGGCATGCTCAAATAGAGGACCTATTTTTTGTAGTTCTAAATTGTCAATTTCATCCATAAAAACAACTGCATGGGGATTGCCCATGTTGATGCGGGTGACGCGGTAAGCCTTGTGGTCAATGGCAATTACCTCGTCAATTTCGGACACACAAAACTGCGCCGCCCCCATGTCCACCTGCCACAGGGTATGGGCGGGGGTATGGAGGTAGGCTTTAAGATGTTTGATGCCGCTTGCGGTCTCAATTGTCATCTCTGCCGGCGCGTGGCTGTTTGTATGTAAAAATTCCGCAACACAGCGTATGGCATTGCCGCACATAAGCCCCTCGCTGCCGTCACGATTGTACATCACCATCCGCCCGTCAGCCACATCAGAGGGCAAAATAAGCACAATCCCATCACCCCCAATGCCGCGGTTTCGGTCGCACAGCGCGAACAGCCCAAGGGCATGGGGGTCAAGGGGAGGCTTGCCATCCATACAGTCAAAATAAATATAATCATTCCCGCAACCGTGCATTTTTGTGAATTTCAAAAGCATTTACAACACCTCTTTCGCCCTATTGTCACCCCGCAACAAGTGCGGGGTGACAGTTCAGCCTACAACACCTCTTTAAGCCTTTTCATAGCTTCCTGAACATTCTCAATCGAATTAAATGCTGATAGCCTAAAATAGCCCTCGCCCTTCGCGCCAAAGCCAGAGCCGGGGGTGCCCACCACATTGGCCTCGCTCAGCACCTTATCAAAAAACTCCCAAGAAGTCATGCCATCAGGGCACTTAAGCCAGATATAGGGCGCGTTTTCGCCGCCCACATACCATATGCCCAGCTCATCCATAGTTTTAGCGATAATCTTTGCATTGTTCATATAATATTCTACATTAGCCGCACACTCAGCCATGCCCTCAGGTGTCAGCACCGCCTCGGCACCCCGCTGCACGATATAGCATGTGCCGTTAAACTTGGTAGCCTGCCTGCGCGCCCACATCTTTTGCAAATTAAACTGACCAAACTCTAGTTCAGGCGGCACAATGGTGTAGCCACAGCGAACCCCCGTAAAGCCCGCAAACTTTGAGAATGTGCCAAACTCAATAGCACAGCCGCGAGCTCCCTCAATCTCAAAAATGCTTGTAGGCACGTTTTTGTCAGTGATAAAGCACTCATAAGCCGCGTCAAACAAAATCACAGCCTCTGCCTTTAGGGCGTAGTCCACCCATGCCTGCAGCTGTTCGCGGGTGTAGACCGAGCCGGTGGGGTTATTAGGCGAGCAAATGTAGATTATATCAGCATTTATGCCCTGCGCCCCAATTGCGTCAGGCATGGGCAAAAAGCCGTTGCCCTCGTCCCCTGCAATATAGTAAACTGGGCGGCCTGCCATCACATTTGCGTCCAAATAGGCAGGATAGACAGGGTCAGGGATTATCACATTGCAGTTTTTGTCAAATAAATCCAAAATATTGCCTACATCGCTTTTCGCACCATCACCAATAAAAATCTCGTCTGCCGAAAGTTTAACGCCTTTGCCAGAGTAATAATTCTGCACAGCTTCACGCAAAAATGGATAGCCGGCTTCAGGTCCATAGCCCCTAAACGTGGCAGCTTCGCCCATTTCCGCCACGGCTTTGGTCATTGCGGCAATTGAGGCTGGGGCAAGCGGGCGGGTCACATCGCCAATTCCCAGCCGAATCACCTTTGCGTCAGGGTTTGCCTGGGTGTGTGCCGCCGCCTTTTTTGCGATGGTCGAAAATAAATAACTGTCCTCAAGTTCCAAAAAATGTTTGTTCAAGTTCATAATAGTCCTCCTGAATTTTCCTTGTCGTATAATATTATTACATACATTCACTAAATTTGCAACACTCTTTTCAATTCCACAAAAAGCCGCGCCATGGGCAGCCCCATAACTGCGTAAAAACAGCCCTCAATGCGGCTGACAAGCATAGCTCCGCGCCCCTGTATGCCATACGCCCCCGCCTTGTCAAAGGGCTCGCCTGTGTCGATATAGTCATTAATCTCCGCATCTGTCAAAGGGCGAAAATATACATCAGTAGCCTCAACAAAGCTTGTAATTTCGCCATTATGCACAATGGCAACCCCTGTAAAAACCGTATGCTTGTTACCTGAAAGTGTGCTCAGCATTTCAAAGGCATCCCCGCGGGAGGCGGGCTTTTCAAGCACCTGCCCGTCCACAGAAACCAGCGTGTCCGCGGCAATAATGACTGCGCTATCCTCGGTCTTTTCCGCCACAGCCAGAGCTTTCCTTCGCGCCAATACCTCCACCTGACTTTCGCACTCCCCATGGGCATCCTCACTAACACAGCTTTCCACAACCTCAAACTCAAACCCCGCATCCTCCATCAACTGCCGCCTTCTAGGCGACCCTGACGCTAAAATGAGTCTCAAATCTCCTCCACCTCCATTAGCTCTACACCCAGATTTTCCGAATAATCATCCATAAATCGTATAATCTCCTCAAGGCAGGTCTGTCCGTGCCCTGCATCAGACGCCACAAGGCTAATGCCCACAGCCAGTGCCGTGTGCGCATCCTGCCGCCCTACCTCACACACAGACACATTAAACTTATTGCGGGTCTTTTCAATTAAACTGCGTGCCACCTGACGCTTGTCTTTTAGAGAGCCCGCCTGGGGCAAATAAAATGTCAGTTTTGCAGATTTAATGTACATAGATTTCACCTCAAAATCCCTTCTGTCACCCCGCACTTGATGCGGGGTCCCCTCAAGATAGCCGAATGACTTTAGAGCGAAGATATGTTTGGCTAAACCGAGGGGACCCCTTGAGCCTGCCCCGCACTTGATGCGGGGTCAAGCGCGGGGTGACAAGAGTAAAAAATGTATTGCAAAATTTTTCTCTATGTGGTAAAATATACCTGTGAATACAAAAAGAAGAAAAAAACCTAAACTTAGGCTCAGAAAACGTGTTGTGTTTGGTGCGCTTGGCATTTTGGCTCTGGCGGTTTTGTTGTGGGAACTTGCAGGGCGCGCTGGCGGCAGTGGCGGGGTTTTTGTGGAAGTGTATTCGGTGGCGGTGGCTGGCGGCTCATTTGAGAAGATTGTGACGGATTCTGGGATGTTTGTCCTTGACGGGACCCTTGGCATGTCGTTTTATCATGGGGATGGGAGCGAGAGCTTTTGGCATTTTCATGGGCAAAGGGCGGGCTCGCTTTTTGGAAGCATCTGCGGCGGATTTGCGGCGGTTGTGGATTCTTTGGCTGTTAATGTGTATAATACCGCTGGTTTAATGTATTCTGTACAGATGGAGAGCCGAATAATCCGCTTTGCCTTGGGCAGCGGCGGACATGCCGTGATGGTGCTTTATGGCGGTGAAATCGCGCTTTTACGCCCCTTTGGGGTGGTGCATACAATTGGCCGTAATGATGACGCCTTTGCCGTGCCCACTGCCCTTGCCCTTGCCCCTGACGGGCGGGTGGCGGCTGTTGCCCACACGGATGTGGGGGGAGCACACCTTAACTCAACTATCACAATTATCAGCATTTCGGAGGATTACAGCGGCTCAATTGCTGCTGTAAACCTTTCAAATCCAAACCAAATTATTGGGCAACTGCATTTTGTGGAGGATGTATTGCTTGCGGTGTCAAGCAGTCGTATATTTGGCTTAAACCCAAGGACTGGTGAGGAGCTTTGGGAAATTCCTCTTGACAATCAAGCGGAGCTTTTTGCTGTGAATAATGGGCGTATTGCCGCGGTGTATGGGGCGTATGTGCTCAACCGAGAGGGGCACCCTGAGGGCGCGGTGCATGTGTATAACACAAACGGGGAGTTGATTTTTTACACAATGGCAGAAAATGCCACAAATATCTCCCTAAGCCGTGACCATATACTTATCCAAACTCCGAATAATGCTGTGATTTACAGCCTTTTGACAGGCGAAGCCACAGTGAGCCTACATATCACAGGCACAGCACACTTTATGGGCAGCCAAAACCGTATAGCCATTTCACATCCAGCAAATATCCTGATTTTGGAACGGTGACACGCCAGTCTAATTTGGGCGAGAGTCTCAAAGTGCCGTCACCCCGGGCTTGACCCGGGGTCCCATCAAGTTCGCCGAATAAATAAATCGCGACATAGGTGTCCGGCGGGACTGATGGGATTGCGGGTCAAGCCCGCAATGACGGGGGTTGAGAGCTCCCAAGCTCCCGACCAAATTAGAGGGGGTTCAGCCGCAACCTTCAGCCGCCTTTAGGCGGCACTACTTGTAAACAAAGGAGAAACTATGAACATCTTAGATTTGCTAGTAATTGCAATAATGCTTCTGTGCATTCTAGGCGGCGTGTGGCGCGGCTTCATCCGCACGGTGCTTGGTTTTGCCAATTTTATTTTGGCTATATTTTTAACCAATATGCTATATCCTCATGTAGGGCGGTTTTTGCGGGGGGCTGGCGGCTTTTTTGAATCCCTTAAAAATTCAATTGCAAATATGTTCAATATTGATGCCATAATTGCAGACCGCGCGGGGGCAGCATACCATCAAATCATTAACGACCTGCCCTTGCCGCAGGCGTTTAGGGACACCCTAATCGAAAACTACCCTGACACCCTTGTCCATTACGCAATTGGTGCCACAGGTATCAGCGACTATATAGCAGGCTTTTTGGCAGGGATTGTGGTAAATATAATCTCCATGGTCGCCACATTCATCGTTATTTTTGCTCTGCTTGTTGCCCTTACCCGTGTGCTTAATGTTATTTCTAAGCTACCTGTGCTTAATTCTCTTAACAAGCTTTTAGGGGGTGCCCTTGGTGCGGTGTGGGGGCTGCTGCTCACATGGATTATCCTTGGCATAGCCGTGGTTTATTTTTCCGCAAACTCAGGCGCGGACATGGTTGCAATGCTTGAAGGCTCGGCTTTAGCCCGCCCACTGCATGACGCCAATCCTGTTGTAAACTTGATTCTAAGGCTGTTTCCCTAAAGAGCTAAAATGCCGCATTATCGCACCTAAATATACCCATGCCAAATCATACAAAAACTCGTCACATTGCAACAGCGCACGGTCGTGGGCGTTTGTGTGAAAGCCGTTTTCCACAAGTACCCCAGGCAAATTATGCTCGCGAATAATAAAGAAATTCCCCGCCTTAACATCCCTGCGCTCAATGCCCAGCCTATGTATGCCATTTAGCAAAAAGTCCGAAAAAGCGTACATTCTGTCCACGCTGGCATAGTTTGCAAAATAGTTTTGGATGTTTCTATGGTGGTTCATCATTATGTAGGCGTCCGCACCGTGGGTTTCAGTGTTTATGGGGCGCGGTGTGGCGTTTGAGTGCAGTGAGAGCATCAGGAAGTTGTCGCGGATGGCGTCAGCAGCCTGCAGCTCAAAAATCCTGTACAGGTACGGGTGAATCACACGAGAGTGGGTGCGGTCAAAGGGAAAGTTAAAATACTTTGGCGCGTAATATTCATAATCATAAATAACCCGACCCATAATGCTTTTAAGTCCTGCAATTTCTTCTTGTTCATATGTACAGTGTTCTGCCAGCCTGTAAAGCTCCTCAAGTGACCATAGATTTATCATTGCTGCCCGCACGGTCAGGTGAATCTCGTGTTTATCCTCCCGCACCATCAGCACCCGCGCACCCTGCGCTTCAAGCATGGGACGCAAAAGCTTTGCAAGGACAAGCATCCTTTCTTGCTCACTATAGCCCTCAAAGGTGTTGTCCCTTTCATATCCATGCCCAGCATCAAGAATGACAGTGCGCCCAAAAAGCGGTGCTGCAGGCAGGCTCACCCATCCCTCTCCTCGGTATGTACGGATTAAAATCCTAGAAAACTGGCTGTCCTCATACAGCACATGGACATATTGAGGCTCAAAAAGCCCATAGTGGCTCGTCACTGAAAACCGCCATGAAATGTGGCGCAAAGGCTCAAAATAGATGGCATGAGTTGCTGTGGCAATAATCAAAGCGAAAATGCCGAATTTCAACAATAAATCATTCCTCAAAAGCGCACCTCCTAAGATTTCCCAGCTTCCTCGTACATATAGTCAGGAATGTGGCAGTAGCCTTCTGGGTTTTTATCTAGGTATTTTTGGTGGTACTCGTCAGCTTTATAATAATTTTTCAAAGGCAGATTTTCAGTAACAATGGGCTTGTCATATTCTTCCTGAAGTTTTTTGAGGGAGCGGGCAATTACAGCTTCCTCGGCAGGGTTGGTGAAATACACTCCCGTGCGGTAGTGGCTGCCCACGTCATCTGCCTGGCGGTTTAAGGTGGTGGGCTCAATTATTTTGTAAAACTGCTCAAGCACATGGTCAAGCGAGCCTGTATAAGTCACCTTCACAGTTTCGGCATAGCCTGTGTCACCTTTATAAACGTCCTCATAACTGGGATTTTTGGTATGCCCATTGGCAAAGCCCACCTCGGTGTGGGTCACTGCCGCCAAAATGCCCATATACTTCTCCACACCCCAAAAACAACCACCTGCAAGATAAATCACTTTTTCCATAAACACTATCACCTCGGCTTGACAAAAATTAAAATCTGTAATATAATAATAACATAAGTTTGCGAATTTTGGAAGGGGGTATTTTTGTATGAAAAAGAAAAATAAACCAATGGCCAAAATAGTTGCACTTGTATGTGTTATACTGCTTAATTTAGGGGGAATGGGGTTTGCGTCATACCGCCTGTTTTTGGCGGCTGAGCCCTATTTGACAGAAATTGTGGAGGCTGTTCAAAATATTTCGCAAGGGCAGCCCGCCCTGCAAACTCAAGGTCAAATGGTCAGAGGTTCTGAGGGACAGCCTGCCCAGGCTACACCCGCCCCAACCACCCCGCCACGGACCGCACCGCCTGCCACACCAACCACTACCTCAAATATCCAGCTCGAGAGAGAGCCTTTTGAATTTCCTGATGACGAGTCCCCTTTGAGCATATTCCAAAACAATATCCTGCGCACAGGCACAGGCAGCCTTACCCGCTTTTTGCGCGCAGGCATATGGCGCATCCCTACTGGGGATATAGAGCGTCTTGACCCTCGCGCTGGTGTGGGTGTTGCACCTGCTGCAAGCAGGGAGGATGCCGAGGCTTTGGGTGCCACACCCCTAAATCAAGCCGATGCAAACCCCCATGAGCCTGAGGCGGGCTACGCACCTGAGGCTCACGCAGGTCAAGTGCCTGAAATGTATGGCGACACAGACAGCCCATATTTGGAGGGCGAGCAAACCCTTGGATATGACTATGCTCCCCCTGAAGTGGAATATACCGCAGAGGAAAACATCACTATAATTGACGAAAATGAAGCTGGCGAGCCCAGCCTGGGCGAAAATCCAGAAGACACCTCCGAAAACCAAGATGACGAGGAGCCAAATAACAACGATTCCGAAGGACAAGATGACAATCCCTCTCAAGAAGACGACCAGCCAGCCCCTGCCGATTATACGCCTGAGTCCCCTGATGCAGCGGACGCAAATGATGACGAGGAAAATGGCGACAGCGAAAGCGCAGACCAAGGGGCAGATGAAGGCACCCCCGAACAAGGGGACGAGGACGACCAGCCCGCCCAAATTGGGGATGATGAAGACGAAGCCGACGAAAACAACAATGAAGACGAGCAAGATGGGGAAGCAGCCGACAATGACGATGACGACACCACCCCTCTACCGCCCCACGCAGCCCACCCCAGCACCCAAAATCCCCTTACAGGCGATAATTTCGCTGTCCTAGGGCTTGCATTTTCAACTCTTGGGTTTATAACTTCGTCCCTAATCCTAGTAATTACCATTTTTGAAAGAAAGGCAAAGAAATAATGAGTATATCTGAATGTTTTAGTATGTTTGCAGAATTTAAGTCCATGGAGGGCATAACCGCGCCCACCGAGGTCCAAAACGCCGTCATGCCGCTCATTTTAGAGGGGCATGATGTTTTAATCCAATCACCCACAGGCACAGGCAAGACCCTCGCTTATCTGCTTCCAATATTTTCAAAATTTAAGGCAGATGTGAAGGGGGTGCAGGGCATTGTTGTGGCACCCACATATGAGCTTGCAGCCCAAATTGCGGCAGTGGCGCGGGGGCTGAGCGCGCGCCCTGAGGATGTGGCACTTTTAATCGGCGGTGCAGCAAAAGGCAGGCAGGAAGCCGCACTAAAGGCAAAACCCCGCCTTATTGTAGGCTCTTTAGGGCGTATTGCGGACTTTATTATGGACAAAAAGCTGTCGTGCCATCATGTGGGCACTTTGGTTTTTGACGAAGCGGACAGGCTTTTTGCCGAGCAAAATATGGACAACATCCACTACCTAGCCACGGCACCTCTAAAAAGCCGCCAAATCATCCTAGCCTCCGCCACCATGCCCAAAAAAACCGAACAGCTTGCCGCTTCAATCACAAACAACCCACATTCTTTTTTCATAAAAGACGTGAAAATCCCCAAAAACATCAAACATTACTATATCATCTGCAACGCCCGCAAAAAAACCGAGCGGCTCCGCGGAATTATCCATAACCTAAGCATCCAAAAGTCCCTAATATTCGTAAATATGCCCTATACAATCGAAAAAACCGTGGAGCGTCTAAACCACCACAACATCCCCGCCCGCGCCCTCCACGCAGGCGGCGACAAAGTGTCCCGAAAAAATGCCATAGAAGCCCTGCGGATGGGCAAAATAAAGACACTGGTCTCGTCAGACGCAGGCTCCCGCGGGCTTGATGTGAGTGAGCTAACCCATGTCATTAACCTTGACATCCCCGCCCGTGACAAAGACTACCTACACCGCGCAGGCCGCTGTGGCCGCGCTGGAGCTGAGGGCACCTGCATTTCAATTGTCACCGAGGGCGAATTTGAAGCCTTAAAAAAAATGGCTGCTAAACTCAAAATTGAGCTTAACAGCCTGTAATTAGGCGTCATCCATTTGTTCTTCTTGCCCAGCTCCAGCCGAATCAGCTTCAGGTGGCTTTCTGGAGAACGCGTGAATGAAGTTAAACCAAAACATAAAGAAAACTAACCAAGACCAAAACCCTTCGCGGTCTATAATCATAATTCCTGTGCTATATAAAAATCTACTGACACTAAACCAAAACATAAAAAGCGGGTTGCCTTGAAAAGGAAGCCAAGTAAATAAGAAAAAAGCCGCAACAATCAGTTTGGGTATGCTTACTCTAATTTCTTTGAAAGAAAATTTCTTAAATAGAGTTTTGATGTGTTTATGCGCCAGCGCGGCACTAATTACAAAAGTGTAGAATAAGTGCAGAAGCATTGCCAGCATAGGTTCAAACCTGCCAAATATCGCATTTATCATGCTGGTGCTTATAGATGAAAAAAGGACATAAAAGACAACGCATCCAAGAATGTATATCAAACCAACCAGAATGTTTAATAACACTTTTTTCATGTAGCTAGCCTCCCAATACAATCGGAATACAACAATCTCACACCTTTGCCACGTGGACAAAGTGTGAGATTGTTGTCATTTAAAGATTTGTATCAAAACACATAGAAACTAAGACGATACCTCAAAAGAGTTGTGTCCGTTGCTTAGCTAACCACTCTAAACACGAAATGAAAATAAGAACCTCTTTGAGCAATATTGGACCAATATACTACATGAGCATCTATCCACACAGCGAAGCCAAGAACACTAGATTGTACAAGCATAAAATTAGTAAATCCTGTAGTGCCTTCCACGACCGCAATATCAGGACCCCATCGATGCGTATCAAAATGCAGAAACTCTGGTCCTATAGCATTTATTACGAAATTCAAACAGGGTGTGAGACCTTCTGTAGATTGCTGACCGACATGACCTTGCTTTCCGAGTCTAGAAAAATTATTGTTTAGTGTCCATGATTCTAGTCGAAAACGAGTTAGTCTGACATAATCAAAACCTCTAACCATCGCGCGGTCAGTCCACATACGCCCTACAATCCGAAATGCGCCATCTGGAGTAAAATGAGTTCTTTCATAAATCCCGCCGCTTCTCGTGGAAATTACCTGTTCAAAAACCTCACCACTTTTTGTTGTTGTTCTTGAAATAACTTCAGTAATCTCAACGACATCATACATCTCATCAACATCACCCAAAAATTCAACCTGAACATTTGAGGGAAGGCCAAGTCTGGCTATGGAAGCGTTGCCTGACGACACTACTATGTCAATAATAGCTTCAATAACTTCATCAGGCAAAGGCTGTGCAGTGAAATAGTAAACAATGTTGTCATAAGAAAAAATGTCAGCTATTTCTTGTTCGGGTATGTAGTGAATTTTATCGTCATACAACCCTGCTGCACTGGCGGGAACAATGATTCCAAAGACCATGAGAGCCGCCATCAAAAAAGACAAAAATTTCCTTTTCATTACAAATTCCTCCTTAGTTGTAAGTTATTTTTTGTTTGGAATCTTGGATAGCTAATCCAAGTTTTACCATGGTGATATAATTTTAACAAACTTAAATATCTTTGTCAAGTAAAACTTTACAACAAATTTCTGCAAATCTCGGCATTTTGGACCGTCACGGACTGGGACCCCGGGTCAAGCGCGTGGTGACGGCGGACGGCGGGGAGGCGTCCTGTCGCACAACACTCGCCCCTATGCTCTTAGGTTTGCGAAAAAAAGCTTCATTAGGGAAGCGCAATCCTCGCGGAGGGTGCCTTCGGTTATATCGACTGTATGGTTAAAATTGTTATTGTTTAGGAGATTGACAACAGACCCCACGGCTCCTGCCTTGGGGTTTTTCGCGCCGTAGACCAAGCGGGGGATGCGGGCTTGCAAAATGGCACCTGCGCACATGGGGCACGGCTCAAGGGTTACGTAGATTGTGCAGTCGTCCAGCCGCCAGTCGCCTAGGTGGGTGCAGGCTTGGTCAATGGCTGTGATTTCGGCGTGGCGCAGGGCGTTTTTCTCGGTATTTCGTAGGTTGTAGCCCTTGCCAATTATTTGTCCTTTGTGCACAATGACGCATCCTATTGGCACCTCGTTTTTGTGAAATGCCTTTTTTGCAAGCTCTAAGGCTTCTTTCATATACATTTCGTCTTTATTTTCCATAGTAGTTAAAATTAGTCAAAAATTGGCCAAGCAGGGTCACGGACCAGCATGAAATTGTAGAGTGCTTGGCTTTCTGCAGTTACAAAAATCGGCTGACCCACGCTGATAAAGCCCATTAATTCAAGGCTTATGCTATGTCTGCCATGGGGCAGCTCAAGGTTAAGAGGGCTAGTACCCCTAAAGTCGTCATCCACATATACCCGCGCGTTTGGCGGGTTGGTGTTGATGGTGATAATGCGGGTGGCGGCTATGGCGGTCAAGTTGGCGGTAATTTCCACAGGCTGGGCGGATATTTCAACTTCTGTAGTAAAAGTTTCATGCCCAAAGGCCTCGACTGTTATGGTGTGGGTGCCAAAATCCAGGTTAATTTCCTCATTCAGCGGCTCCCACCGCTCGCCAATGTACATTATGGCGTCTTCGGTGTTTGAGCGCACAATAAGGCTGCCCGCGCGGTATTCAAGCCCGGCAAAACTCACAGAAGTCAATCCTCCTCTGGGCACATTCACATCAACCATCAAAGGCTCGATATTGCTGCCGCGAATGGTCACGCGGCTTTGACCTGCGGGCACGCGAAGGGTCATGCCGCCCTCGCCAAGTGCCTGCATAATGCCAATTCCAACCTCCACCGTGCCGTCAATAATGCTCTCATTATCAGGCAGGGTAATTTCGCCGTGCCCGCGGTGAATCTCAATTAAAGCTACGTATCTATCTTGGAAAATGCTTACAGTTATTTGGTCAATAGGGTCAAGCTCTGAAATGTTTGCCGAGTCGTTTTGATAGCGCACAATGGGGGTAGCACTCAAGGTATACCGCCTATTGCCAATTTGCAGAGTGTCACCATCCACCATAACGCCTGTAATTTCGCGGTATGCCCGCACTTCCGCGCTTATTTGGGCATTTTCAATGGTGTTTGAGTGGGGGGCGTGACCAACGTCCACCACATCGCCTATGGCAAATTGTGGAAAAGTTATGGGATTGCCGAATCTATCACGCAAATCAGAGGTGTTCTCCACAAAAAAGCTGCGCACCTCGCTCATTTCAAATACATATAAATCAAGCCTGTTACTGCGGATTTCCTGCACAACCCCTGTCAAAGACAAAGAGCCTGGGGCAACAGGCAAAGTCGTCTCAGGCAGGGTAATGCCGCCGCCTGGGGTAGGCTGGGTTTGTCCCAAATTAGCACCGACGCCACCGCCTGTCGCCTGCCCGCCACCGCCATTGTCTATCAAACGGTCAATAACCATAGCAAACACAAAAACCGCCGCAATAACCCCCACAAACACTGTGGTTACAAGTATTATGGCGTAATTTGTCTTTTTTGCCTGTGTTTTTGTGGGCACCTTGCGCTCCTTGGCTTTGGGGCCATCACTTTTAATGCTAGGCTCAGGTTCAGGCTCTAAAGCCACAGCGGGTGCCGGCTTAAAGTCACCCACATTTATTTTTCTGGTCTCGCCCATGTCAGGCGGCGGCTTGTGCCCGCCCGGGATGTACGCCACCCCGTCATATTCACGATTATCTCTTTTGTCCATGTAGTTCACCTCAATTTCAAATATGCCTCCAAGGCGTCATGCCGCTGGAAACACTCCTCCATACGTGCCAAATATGTGATAGGTGCGAAATTTCGTTTTTTGCTGTAATAATCCTTTGAAAGCTTTATGAATTTGTCAGGATATTGCAAAAGTGCGCAAAAGCCCTCAAGGCTCACGCCCTCAAGGGGATTGTGCTTGTTATAAGCGTCAAAAATGCGAGAAAGAGACAAATCCCCCATATGCCCCGCCTTAAGGTAACGCTTCACAACATACACCAAGTCCTGCACAGGATGCCCAAAACCTGCCATAACAAAATTTGTAAAAATTGGAGCATCCCCCATAAAAATATTTTCTTGTTTTAACAAATTATGGCAAACGTTATTATTATTGTTCCCTAAAGCTCTAAGGTCAATAACAGAGGCAACGTCCATATTTTTTTCAAACATGGAAAAGCCCTTCAAAAATAGCATGTCAAAATCCGAAAATTTGCCAGCCTTCATAATCTTTTTTTTAAGCCCTGCCATTTGGACTGCGGCAGTGTCAGAAAAAAGCCCGTCAAAACGCCTAAAAGGGCTTTTTGTAAAATTTGCTCCCAAAAGGGTTTTGTGCATTTTTGCGAGGTTTTCTACAACAGCTAAAAGCTCATCTGCCCTGGAAAAATTCGCCTTAGGATGGTCAAAATGCTTGCTTGCGGTAAAAACATCATCTCCTGCCTTGTGATAAGGCGCGTCTGTTTGAACAGACGAAAAAAAGCTATCCAAAGTTCCAAAATCTTGGTTAAGCAGATGCTCTTTAACCTCATGCTGAAAGCTTATGCCCTCAAGCTGAGCCTCGCTATGCCCGCCGCAAGCTGCTTTTTGCAATTTTTGCACCAAAACAAGCCCGCCGTCCTCAAGGACGCACAAATGCCCAAACCTCTCCCGTGACACGCTTTTGCACTTTAGCCCAAAAGCTGCCGCGATGTTTTGTATAAAAGAGTCCACAAAAACACCTCCAAAGCCCGCCCGATATAGTGTGATAGCTTTTTTAGCCAATGGGGCTCGAAAATACCGTATAATAAAGCGGGCGGTAAACTTCCTCATAAATTCTATGAAAGCTTTGGACTATATATTCAAAAGCGTGTATTTACATTGTAACAGACTTTGGAGAGTTTGTCAAATGTTAGATGAGACATTAATGTCACCCCGCACTTGTTGCGGGGTCCCCCCAATTTTTCTTTTTGTAAAAAAAGTTCTTGACTTTTGCAAATACAAAATGTTATAATTAGCATATGTGAAATTAGTTTTTGTGGAGGAGGTATATTATGAAAAAGAGCAGATGGTTCATTTTTGGGCTGGCGGCGGCTGTTTTGCTCACCGCATGCGGCGGCTCGGATTATAATGGTGATGATTATGACGATTACGATGCTTACGAGTCCCTAGATTTGGCGGCGGCTTTGTTTCCCACCCCCGCCCCAACCACCCGCCCTGAGGGCGACGAAGATGAGGATGACGGCATACCTGACGGCTTTTTTGGTGTTCATTCTCTAGTTTTTGACCAAACTCCGTGGGTTGAAATTGAAGTCGAAACACCTATTTCCATGAGCCTTTCTGCGCCCTTTGGGCGTTCGATGGTTGTGGACGGCTCTGGCAATTTGTGGGCGTTTGGGCAAAATAATCACGGGCAATTTGGGGACGGGACAATGGATAATAGCCACGTGCCCGTGCTGGTGATGGAAGGTGTTTTGGGGGTAAGTGCCGGACCCCACCTAACCCTTGCTGTAATGAATGACGGCACTATGCTCCACTGGGGCAATCCAAATCCAGACCCGTGGGGCTTCGCGCCAATGGGGGCTATCCCGCGCCAGCCCCAAAAGTTAATGGAAAATGTGGCATGGGCAAATGCTGATGCCGCCAACATGCGCGCCATAACCAGCGAAGGTGAGGGCTTTGTGTGGGGCTTTGAAAGGTTTGGCACCCAGTATATGCGCGGGCATTCCTTTAATGGGCGCGCAATACTGGAGGAGGGCAGAACGGCGAATTTTATGGCACTTCCCCTTGCTCCTGCAAGCTTTTTCTACGGTGCTAGGGCTTTTGCTGAGAGTTTGCAAAACTCATTTGTCATTAGGGATGATTTTGGGCTTTATGTGTGGGGTAATGAGCTCAATACCATGGGCATTGGCGAGCCGTTTCAGCAAACTTTCCGCGGATACATAAGCCAAGAGGCTATGCTGAGAGGAGATTATGTTGAATGGCATTCTTATTCAATCATTCTTCACGAGGGAACTGAGGATGAAATTTGGCTTACACGGGGTTCGGATAATTTGATTCGGCTTTTGGATGATGTGGTGATGGTAAGTGCTGGAAGCCATCACACCCTCGCCCTTGACAGCCATGGGCAGTTGTGGGCATGGGGCTCAAATGAGCACGGACAGCTGGGCGACGGCACAAACCAGAACGCCTTTGAACCCATCCTAATCAAAGAAAATATTGCATATATTTCCGCCGGCACCCACCACTCAATTGCAATTACAAATGGCGGCACAATGTACACATGGGGCAATGGTCAAAACGGCAGGCTTGGAAATGGTGCAAGCTCCAACACAAACACTCCGACCCCCATTATGCAGGGCGTGAGCATAGCCCAAGCGGGACTCAGCCACAATCTAGCAGTCACCACAAATGGATTCTTGTACGCATGGGGCTCAAACACCCAAGGACAGCTAGGCAACGGCACAACCACCTCAAGCAACGTGCCTATCCGCATAATGGGCAACATGAATCCGTAGGGACCAGATGCAAGAAGCAAGAAACCTCGTCACCCCGGGCTTGACCCGGGGTCCCATCAAATTAGCCGAACGACTTTAGAGCGAAGAAACGTTCGGCAAAACCGAGGGGACCCCGGGTCAAGCCCGGGGTGACAGTGTGTGGTGCAGTCTAACTTCTAACCCCTACTTCTTCCCACCCAAATACTCAATATACCTCCCCGTCCCCACGGCAACGCAACTCATAGCATTTTCAGCCACAACGGCTTTTATGCCTGTTTTATGGGTGATGAGCTTATCCAGCCCAAAAAGCATGCTTGAGCCGCCTGTCATTACAATGCCCCTCTCGGCAATGTCTGATGCGAGCTCTGGCGGCGTTTTTTCAAAAACAGAATGTATAAGGTCTGAAATAGCGGTTACAGGCTCTTTTAGGGCTTCGCGCATCTCCTCGGAGCTGATGGTGATTAAGTCAGGCAGCCCTGTTACGAGATGACGGCCGCGGGCGTCCATCAAAACCTCGCCATTTCGCGGAAATGCCGTGCCTATGTTGACTTTCAAGTCCTCGGCAGTGCGCTCACCAATAATGATATTGTGCTTTTTGCGCACATATCGAATAATGGCTTCATCAAATTCATCCCCAGCAACCTTAATCGATTCAGCCACAACGCAGCCGCCCAGAGAAATTACCGCCACATCTGTAGTGCCCCCGCCAATATCTACAATCATAGAGCCCCGCGGCTTTGAAATGTCAAGCCCAGCACCCATGGCAGCGGCAATGGTCTCCTCGATAATGTGCACCTCCCGCGCCCCAACCGAGCGTGCCGCGTCCTCCACAGCCCGCCGCTCAACTGAGGTCACTCCCGCAGGCACACAAATAGAAACCCGCGGCTTTCTCATCATATTAAGCTTTCTTGACGCCTTTTTCACAAAATATTTCAAAAGCTCCTGTGTGAGCTCATAATCCGAAATAACGCCATGCCTAAGAGGGCGCACAGCAACGATGTTGCCAGGGGTGCGCCCTATCATGCGCCGCGCCTCTGAGCCCACCGCCAGCACATTCTTGGTCTTTTTGTCCAGCGCAATCATGGAGGGCTCTGAAAGCACAATGCCCCGCCCGCGGATATAAACCAGTATGTTTGCTGTTCCCAAATCAATTCCTATATCCATCTATTTACCCCATTCCTCTGCCAAAATGCCGTAAATATACCAATCTACCCACTCGCCTGTATGCTTATCTTTGCAATTTTTGCGGAGAGTTCCTTCATGCACCATTCCAAGTTTTTTCATTAGGTTCGTGGATTTTTCATCAATAGCTTGGGCTGAAATTTTGTGCAGCTCCATCACCTCAAAGCCGTGATTAATCAGGGCAAAAGCCGCCTCGTGGGCAAAGCCCTGCAGCCAATAGTTTTTGTTGAAAATCCAGCCAATTTCGCGGATTTCAGGCTCGTCACCCTCGTTAAACAGCAAATAGCCAATAACCTTGCCCGAATCCTTGAGACAAGCGGCAACAGCCCCTTTTTTCTGGATGCAAAAACTTTCAAGAAATTCCTTGCTCTTTTCGAGAGTGTACACAGGCTCAATATACCTCATCACAGCAGGCTCTGAAAAAATTTCATGTAAATCCGACAAGTCCTCGTCCACAAAATGCCTTAAAATCAATCTATCTGTATGCAAATTCACATTATCACCAATCCCAAAAACGCATTTTTCTACATTATACCACATTCTCCCACTAAAGAAAAGACAAAGTTTCAAAAAAATTTGGGAAAGATATGTTTGCCCAGTGGGCGTTTTCCAGTTGGCTTTTGCTTTTTGCGGCTGTGGCTGCAATGCTCAGGCTCATGGCTATTCTGTGGTCGTGGTGGGCGTCAAGGGTGGCACCGTGTAGAGGGGTGCCCCCTTTTATTATCATGCCCTCATTTTTCGGAGTAATACTCGCGCCCATTTTGTTTAGCTCGGTTATAACGGCATTTAGGCGGTCGGATTCCTTCACGCGAAGCTCAGCGGCGTCAGAGATTGTTACTGTGCCGTCAGTTAGGGTTGCCGCGGCAACGGCAAAAATCGGTAATTCGTCAATCATGAATGGGACCATATCCCCTTCAACATCAATGGGCTTGAGCCTTGACTTTTTTACAAAAATATCCCCTACAGGCTCGCCGCCGTGGTTTTCAGTCACCTTTAAATCAATTTCCGCTCCCATACTTCTCAAAACCCCGATAAACCCAAGGCGCGTGGGGTTAAGCCCCACATGGCGGACCACAAAAGTGCCCTTTGCGTGCATTAGCCCCAAAACAATGAAAAAAGCCGCAGAGGATTGGTCGCCTGGGATGTGGAATTTGCGGGCTTTTATGGAGCCCTTTTCTGTCATAAAATCAAGCATCAAATCGGTGTGGTTGCGCATTAAAATAGGGTGTGACGGGATTTCTATGGTGGTTTGACCCGCGGCATAAATGGCAGCAAGCTGTATGGCAGATTTTACCTGCGCGCTGTTTATGGGCATTTTGTAATGTATACCTTTTAAGGGGGTGCCGTGGACAGCAAGGGGCGGGGCACCGCCGTGGCTCACAATCCTGGCACCCATAAGGGAAAGGGGCTCCACAATCCGCTCCATTGGGCGTTTTTTTAAGGAGGCATCCCCGTCTAGTGTGGAGTAAAAGTCCTGCCCAGCCAAAAGTCCGGCTAAAAGCCGCATGGTCGTGCCCGAATTGCCGCAAAACAGGGGAGCCGAGGGAGGCTTTAGTCCATAAAGCCCTACTCCATCTACCCACGCTGCACCATTGTCAATCTCAATGCGCACGCCCAGCTGGCGCAGGCAGGTGATTGTGGACATGGTGTCGTTGCACAGTAGAATATTTTTGATTTCGCTTACACCCTCGGCAATGGCAGACAAAATTAACGCTCTGTGGGATATGGATTTGTCCCCAGGAACGTGGATTATGCCCGTTATGCCTTTTTTTGGGTGAATTGTCTTAGTCATACAGTATCCTCTTAATAGTGCCGCCTAAAGACGGCTAAAGTAACGGCTAAACCCGCTTGATGAAAGGAGATGCCTAGCGGGTTTGGCCGCAATCTTCAGTTGCCGCGAGAAGGCACCCCTTTTGAGTGGCTTACCAAATAATTCACAAACTTATGTATAGACCCCATAAACCTATCAGGGTGCATTTTTCCTTGGTTTATGGAGTGCAGCCCTTTTTCCCACCGCCCTGTGGTCTCAGGGGATGTGATTTCAGTGGGCAGCACTCCAATCAGCATTTTGCCCTTGTCCGTAGGTGCTAGAGCCTTGCCCTTGCGGACTATATATTCCACCTGCAAAAGCCGCTCGATGGTGGCAGCGCGGGTGGCGGCTGTGCCAAGCCCCGTGCCCTTTAAGTGCGCTGCGAGCTCCTCATTTTCCACCATACGCCCGCAATTTTCCATAGCAGAAAGAAGTGTCGCCTCAGTGTAGGGCTTTGGCGGCGTGGTTTTCTTTGCTTTTGAGCTTGCCTTGACCACCTTCACCTCGTCACCTTGTTTTAAGTTTGGCAAATTTTGGCTGTCTTTATCCTCGTTTTTTTCTCCTGTATACAAAACCTTCCAGCCAAGCTCAACCAAAACCGTCCCTTTTGACAAAAAGCATTCACCGCAGACCTTTGTGACAACCTGCGTCACATCCTGCACATGGGCAGTATGGAATGCCGCCAAAAACCGCCGCGCCACAAGGTCATAAATTTTCGCTTCATCAGACGTCAAGCCCTTAGGCATCCTGTCGGTAGGAATAATCGCGTGATGGTCAGTCACTTTAGACGCATCAACAAACCTAATTGATAATTGATAATTGCTAATTGCTAATTGACTAAAGCTCGCTTGTCTAATCAAATTTGACACAATAGGAGCGAGCTTTATGTCAGGCGGCAGGTGGCGGGAGTCTGTTCGGGGATAGGTTATGGCTTTGTGTTTTTCGTATAGGGATTGGGCGACGTTCAGGGTTTTTGCAGCGGCAAAGCCGAATTTTTTGTTGGCTTCGCGCTGCAAGTCGGCAAGGTCGTGGAGCAAGGGAGGCGGGGCGGACTTTCTTGTGTTTTCGATGGAGTCCACAGCACCTGCCTTGCCCTTAACTTTCTTAACAATCTCGGCAGCTTTTTCCTTAGAATCAAGCCTGTCAATTTTTTTAGCAGGCTCAAACCATTTGCCCAAAAACGCGCCAGCGTTTGCACTTAAATCAACATGGACCTCCCAGTAATCTTCAGGCACAAAGCTGTCAATCTCTTTTTGCCGCGTCACAATCATGGCAAGGGTGGGGGTTTGCACCCGCCCTACAGGCAAATTGGCGTCATGGCGGATGGAGTAGGCGCGGGAGGCGTTAATGCCCACCAGCCAGTCCGAATGGCTGCGGCACAGTGCCGAATAATACAAAAAATCATAATCACTCATAGGGCGCAAATTCTGAAAGCCTGCCCGGATTGCATCGTCGGTCATGGACGAAATCCAAAGCCTTTTCACAGGCTTGGCAGAGCCTGCATAAGCATAAATATAACGAAAAATAAGCTCCCCCTCCCGCCCCGAATCGGTGGCGCATATGAGAGAGTTAACATCCGCCTGTTTAATCAGCTTTATAAGCACTTTAAGCTGAGCTTCGGTCTTAGCTATGGGCTTTGTGCGGATTTGTTCAGGCAAAATGGGCAAATCGTGCACATTCCAGCGTTTTAGCCGCGGGTTGTAATCATCAGGCTCGCATAGGGTGAGCAAATGACCCACCGCCCACGACACAATATACTCCCCGCCAAAAAGATAGCCCTCGCCCTTACCGCGAACGCCCAAAACACGGGCAATGTCCCGACCCACTGACGGCTTTTCAGTTATTATCAGAGTTTTTGACATATATGTATTATAGCACAAAGCCGCGAGGTGGTCAAGTGATTTGTCATGCGTGCCACGACTGTCACCCCGCGCTTGACGCGGGGTCCCCTCGGTTTAGCAGAACGCTTCTCCGCTCTAAAGTCATTCGGCTATCTTGAGGGGACCCCGCGTCAAGCGCGGGGTGATGGCACTTGAGGGTTGTCGCGCAAATTAGGAGAGTAAAAGTTAGCTTGGCATATGATAACATAAAGGCAAAATTATACAAACAGGGGGAATTACCATGAAAAAAATCTTTATTGACGCTGGGCACAATTTCAGCGGGTTTAACACAGGAGCTGTAGGCAATGGCATGAGGGAGCAAGACATTACATTTGACGTTGCCGCAAAGCTCTCACGCATCCTTGAGAATGCGGGGCTTGAGGTGAGGCTCTCCCGCCCCACCCTCCAGACCAACCTGGGCACAGACAACGCCTCGGCAATCACCGCCAGATGGCAAATGTCAAATGCTTGGGGGGCGGATATATTCTTGAGCATACATGCAAATGCAGGAGGGGGTACTGGGGCAGAAACTCTTGAAACGCCTATATAACGAAGCACTACTGTCAAAAAAATAAACTACACTTCTATTTCTGTCGAACCAGCAAATCTATAGACGATTTTTATCTTCTGCCTTCTTGGTTTGCCACCATCATGCTCGTTGACAACGATGTGGTCGAT
>Ga0209755_10001554_pt1 | contig 35024 bp, 21 predicted proteins | sample TergutCo191P1_FD_187301 | JGI IMG/M metagenome (GOLD analysis project Ga0209755, IMG submission 187301) | Cornitermes sp. P1 segment gut microbial communities from Petit-Saut dam, French Guiana - Co191P1 (SPAdes) (version 2) | ecosystem: Host-associated > Arthropoda: Insects > Digestive system... | reverse complement strand
CGGGGGCAATAGGGGGCGCGGGGTGGTGGGCTGTGCATGGGCAGCGTAATCCCATTCATCCCCGCCATAATGCTCGTCGCAGGCCGCCAAAGCGAATGTTGCAATCATAATAATTCCTGATAACAAAATTAGTTTTGCTGATTTCATAAAATCCCTCCAAAAGATCCGGCTCGCAGTATATCCTGTCCGTCGGGTGATAAAAGCCAGTCGATTATTCCTCGCTCTAGGCTATCCGCCGGGCTATTTGCTAAAATGACGGCGTAAAAGGTGGTGACTAGGGGGTATTGCCCGGATAAAATGCTTTCGGGGGTGGGGGCGATTCCATTTATTGTCAGTGTGGCAAAATCGGGGTCAATCCAGCCTTGTGCAATCTCTTGGCGCATGGTGAAATATGAGGCAAATGTTAGTCCAAAATTATTTGGCGGGGCATGCTGTATCCAAAATTGCCCCTGAAAATCAGGCCAGTTGAGATTGTCAAAAGTATCCCATATTGTTGCAAACAAATCCGGATGCGGGAAAACATTTGGCGAAATCATGGCCTCAAGCATTTTTCTGGCATCATCACGACCGATATGGACCTGCGGAATAATCCCGCCATATTCGCCGCCTAAATCCGCCCAATTCATAATTTCGGGGCTGGTGAATATTTCCATGATTTGGTCGATTGTGATATTATAAACATGATTGTCTTTGTTTGTAATAAAAATCAGCGCGTCGGTGGCGATGGGAATAAATTCCAGCTCGGCCTCGGCGGCCTCGATAATGGCGCGGCCATCGGCGCAGGGGGCGGGGATAAAAATCAAATCCACCTCGCCATTTATGAGATGGCTGATGGCAGGGAGCGCGCCGCTATTTCGCCCCATCCAAAAATAGGGACGCCATGGGCCGGCCCAATGGCCTGTATCGTTAGGCTCAAAAAGGGCATGGAGCATATATCTTTGGGCAATGCGAAAAACAATCGAGGCATCTATTCGGGGGATATTATACCGGCTCAGGCCGATTTCGGCGGCGGTGGGGGAGGGGTCTAGCCCCATGGCCGCGCCATCATGAAATTGCAAAGAATTTATCACAGCCCGGGCATGGGGCAAATAATACTGCTCGCGGCCATCTAGGACGGTCAAAAAGGCATGATATAGCATTTGCACGCCCTCGAAATCCCGATAATCCCGCCCATCCCGGCGAAATAGAAACAGGATGTTTCGATTTACGCGGTCGTGATGGCTATAGAATATATGCGTATAAACTACCACGGTTTTGCCATTGTCCGTAACAAAAACATCGCAAGGCTCATCGGGATGAGCCCAAATGCCATAGCCCCCCGCGAAAGGCAACATGTTGGGGCGGCCATATACACTGCGCAAATCCCGCGGATGCCCGGCGGAAATGCTGCCAAATTGAAATGTTACAATATGATGAAACCAATCGCCGCTTTCATGAAACAAAAACACACCAGAGCCGTTTTTGAATTCCTCGAAATTCCAAGCGCAGCAATGCTCTATGCTGAATTTTACGCCAAAAAGGGCATTTTGATAAACCAAAACAGAAGGCTCGCAATTCGCAGGAAAAATCTCCCAGCGCGGGCGCAGACCTATCGGCGCAGGGGGCGGATGGGTGATTGCCTCGGCGATAGTGGGCGTGGGCGCGGGCGGTGGCGCGGTAGCAATAGGCGAGGGGGTGGTGATTTGCGCGGCCTCATTCCCATTGGTTTCGCTCGGCGGCTCGTCCGCCCCGCCGCAAGCCCCCAAAATCAAGGCAATACAAATAATCCCAACAAAACACAGTTTCCAAATCAAGCAAATCCCTCCTCGCATATTTTCATATATCCCATTATACCACGAAATCCCACCGCCGTCAATCTTGGCGGCGATATAACAGTGTAATATTTTTTTAACTTTTGTTTTGTGAAAAGATGTGGTATAATTTGGTTAGTGAGGAGGGATTTAAATGAAAAATATAAAGAAATTACTGGTCGTGGCTTTGGTGGCGACTTTAGTTATGAGTTTTACAGGGTGCTATATGACGGCTTATTATGATAACATCCAAAGCCCAGCCCCCGCCGCAATGCCGCCATTTGCGCCGCCGAATGTGGCGGATGCGCCGGATGATTCGCCAGCCCAGCGACCCGCTATGAATATTTTGGCGGTGGGCGCGGATATGACGGTTGGCATAAATGGCGTAGATTTGCATTTCGCGGGTGCTGCGCCTGCTATTATTGATGGCATTGCTTTTGTTCCTGCCCGGGATTTGTTTGAATCCATGGGGTTTGCTGTTGGCTGGGATGGGAATGCCGGCCAGCTGGTTATCGCCGGGGATGGCGTGATTCTAATAACCCTAGGCAATAGCTATTTTACCCTAAATGGCACAACCCACGAGCTGCCCGCCCCCGCCAAAAATATCGATGGTGTGGCTATGTTGCCTATTCGCGCCATTATGGATGCGCTGGGATATGATGTTTATTGGGAAAGTCAGCCCGCCCCTGTTAATAAATATTATGCCAAAAAGGAATATGAGGACAAAAAAGATAAAGAATACAAAGAGGAGAAGGAGTATAAAGAGAAAAAGGAATATAAGAAATACAAAAGCTCTGATAAGAAAAAAGAATATGTGAAAAAAGATAGCAAAAAAGACAAAACCCCTGCGCCTGTGGTGGCTTCCGGGGTGAGTGATGTTTCGGCGCAATTTGTTGGGCATGCTGTTGTTATGCATTCTGCGCAAAATGGCCGATATGTTTCTGCGCGGCGCGATACCAAAAATAGCCCCCTGCGCGCTAGCGCGAATCGCGCCGATAGCTGGGAGCGTTTCCATATAGTGGCCGCCGGAAATGGCTATGTGGCTTTGCGCGCTGAGGCGAATGGTAGGTATATTAGTGCTGTGCGAGGGGATAAAAATGTGCCCTTGCGGGCTGTCGCCAAAAAAGTTAATTCTTGGGAGCGTTTTAGAATTTTTGAATACAATGAAAATTACTATTTGCAAGCATCAAATGGCAAATGGGTGCAAATTTCCGGTAATGATTTGCGCGCAAACGCATCCAACCGCGGAAGCTCAACCAGATTAACAATAACAAAAAAATAAAACCACTGATAAACACAGATAAAACACTGATAAAACCTTGCGATGGGTTTTATCAGTGTTTTATCTGTGTTTATCAGTGGTTTAATAATCTTTGTTCCTATGCCCGCAGACGTCTAATCATATCAGCCAAATTGTCGGTGGAATCCAATACCGGGGCAATGGAATTGTCAGAATTTAGGCGGTCGATAATAGAGGCGGCAAAGGGGCTGATATCCACCCGCCTAAACCAATCGGTCGCCTCGATTTTCGGGTCGAGGTATGTTAAATTTGTGGCATAAACCCGGGTTAGTTTGTCGTCGGCATATAGCTTGGCAAAGGTGTCCGCGCCTTTTGTGAAAAGAGCAAAAGTCACCGCGGCAAAAATCTTTTTCGCCCCCCGCTGGCGCATCTCGCTAATAATGCCAATCAGCGACTCCCCCGAGGCCAGCATATCATCAATAATCAGCACATTTTTCCCCTTTACATCCTGCCCGATATAATCATGCTGAATAATAGGATTGCGCCCATATTCGATTTTCGTATAATCCCGCCGCTTGTAAAACATCCCAACATTCACCCCCAAAACGCTGGAATAATAGAGCGCGCGCTCCATCCCCCCCAAATCAGGGCTGATAATCAGCATATTATCCGCATCCGCCACCACATCCGCCTCGTCATCCACCAAAGCATTTATAATCTGATAGGCCGTATACAAATTCTCAAAACTCAGCAGCGGCACAGCATTTTGGACGGTGGAATTATGGGCATCAAAAGTAATAATATCCTTTACCCCCAGCTGCTGCAGCTCCTGCAAAGCCAGGGCGCAATCCAGGCTTTCGCGGCCTTTATTCCGGTCTTGGCGGCTGGCATATAGCAGGGGCATCATCACAGAAACCCGCGCCGCCTTGCCCCCAATCGCCGCCACAGCCCGCTTTATATCCTGAAAATGCTCATCCGGCCCCATGCGGTTCAAATGCCCATAAAGCTCATATGTGCAGGAATAATTCCCAACATCGCAAATCACATAAATATCCTTTGCCCGCGCCGTTTCCTTCAAAATAATTTTGCCCTCGCCATTTGAAAAACGATGCTGCTGGGTCGGGATAATAAAGCTATCCGGGGTGTCGAGCCCCTGTTTGCGCCGCGCATTCACAATATGCCCATCAATAGCCGCCGCAAAATCGCTATGGCTTTTTAGGGCGATAATCCCCAAATCCGCATGAAAATCCACATTCTTTACCTTCATCAAACCCACCGTCCTAATATGTTAAAATAGTATCAATATTATACCCCTTCAAAACCTCTCGCCCATTTAGCTCGGCCAGCTCAATCAGGAAAATAATCCGCTCAACATGCCCGCCGGACTGCTCGATTAGCTCGCACAAAGCCTTGCATGTGCCGCCGGTCGCCAGCAAATCGTCAATAATAACCACCCTATCCCCCGGTTTTACAGCATCCGCATGGATTTCGATAGTTTCAAAACCATATTCCAAAGCATAGCTTTTTGAAATAGTGGCGGCGGGCAGCTTGCCCCGCTTGCGCGCCGGAATAAAGCCCCGCCCCATTTTATGCGCCACCGGCACACCAAAAATAAAGCCCCGCGATTCGGGCCCCGCCACCAAATTAAAATCCAGCCCATCCAGCCGCTCCTCAATCAGGAAAAGCGCGTGGGCAAAGGCATCCGGGCAGGCCAGCAGGGTCGTAATATCGCGAAACATAATCCCAGCCTTTGGAAAATCCGGCACATCGCGAATAATCGCCTTTAAATCCATATTCTCACCTCAAAGTTTAAAGTCTGCAATCACAATTTGCAGGTTTTTATTTCCATTCCATTCATTTATTTCCAAATGATATGCAATATCCATTTTTACAGTTAAATTGCGGATGCTGCGGCTCAAAAATCCCTCGATAATCTCATCGGAATACCGCCCCTCCAGCGCATTTGCAAATTTTTCGACAGACTTAAACGCGACCCCATAAATTTTGCGCCCCTCCTCGGTGCGAAAGGTAATGCGCATAGTATCGCCGCTTTTGCCGATTATTTCGCAGGTTTCCGTAAAAATCTCCCGGGTTACAAAAGTGGGTTTTCGATTGCCTTTACCAAATGGCCCCAGTTTTTCCAAATTTTGGGCAAGCTCAAAAGTAATCTCATCCGCATCCATTTCGCTATCTATTAGCAAACTAGGAACAAAATCGCTCTCATCCAGCACACAATCAGCGTTTAATCGTATACGCAATTCGGCGATATTCGCCGCATCCAGCGTCACCCCGGCGGCCATAGCATGTCCTCCAAAACGCATAAACAAATCCCGGCATTTCTGCATTTCCTCAAAAATATTATAGCCCTCAATGCTCCGCGCCGAGCCTTTCGCCGCCGCCGCTCCGTCGGTCAGCACAATAGTCGGGCGGTGCAGCGCATCCTTTATCCGCCCCGCCACAATCCCCGCAATACTTTCGTGCATATCAGGAATATGAATAACCAAAACTTTATCAAGCTCATTTTTGGAAAGTTCTTCCAGCGTCTTTTCCACAACATCCGCCGTCAGAGCCTTGCGCTCCTCATTCAGCTCCACCAGCCGATTTGCGAGGGTTTCGGCATCGTCCTCTGCCATAAATAGCTCAACCCCCAGCCGCGCTGAATCCAGCCGCCCGGTGGCATTTATGCATGGCCCCAAAATAAATCCGATATCATACGCCCTTATTTCATTATAATTCAAATTTCGCGCTTTTACAAGAGCTTTTAGCCCAATATTTTCAAAAAAATTTCCTCGCATCAAAGCCAGGCCATTTGCGGCGATTAGCCGGTTTTCGTCCACCAAATCCACCACATCACAAAATGTGGCAATCATGGCAAAAATTAACAAATCATTATTCATCACAAATGCCGCCTCGGACATTTCATATATTAGTTTTGCGAATTTATAACATAAACCCGCGGCGCATAGCGAATCAAATGGATAATCGCAGCCAGTTTGCTTGGGGTCGACTATCGCATCCGCCATAGGCAAAACCTCGCGAAATCCGCCTCCATCCTCGATTGTAGGCGGCTCGTGGTGGTCGATAATAATCACGGTCATCCCCAGGCTTTTCGCCCGCTCAATCTCCGGCGCGGCGGCAATCCCATTGTCGACGGTTATGAGAATATCGGCATCCGCCAGCGATTCCACCGCCGCCATATTCATCCCATAGCCCTCGCTCTCCCGGTCGGGAATGTAGTAATCGCAGGCCGCGCCCAGCCCCCGCAGGGCTTTGAGCATAATCACAGTCGCGCAAATCCCATCAGCATCATAATCCCCATAAATCGTGAATTTTCTGCCACTCTCTATCCCGTCCAAAACCAGCCCGGCGGCGACCTCCATCCCCAGCATCCGGCGGGAATCATGCATAAACCGCTTGGCGGGCGACAAAAACCGAATCCCCGAATTTTTGCTCCGCACCCCCCGATTAGCCAAAATCCGCGCCACAACCGGATTTATCTTTAAAACCTCCGCCATCAACCTAATATCAGCATCAGTTTCCCTAATATTCCATTTCATCACCTATTTGCCCCGCTTTCCGCCTATCTCGTTAAAATGTGCGCGAAAATAATCAAAGCCAGTTTGCAAATTTTTTATCACAAGCTCCGCCCAAAAAGCATTATCCCCGCTCTCGGCATAATAGCCGGACTGCCGCATAGAATCGACGCATTTATCAATATCATACGCCACCCGTCGCTCAGTCACCGCGCCGTTTTCCAAAAGCGCGTATGCGGCGGTAGGGTTTCCATCCAAAGGCTCGCCGCACGAGCCGGGATTGATAAACAATTTTCTATCAAACTCCATATGAAACTGAATATGGCTATGCCCAAAAAGATACACGCCATCCGGCAAATCCCTTATCCAGCCCACCCTAGCGGGGTCGGCCAAAATACCTTCTTTTGCAATGCGCAAAAATTCCTCATGCGGTATTGGCGAATCCTCAAACATTTCACGAAAAAGACCACTGCTAAAAAAATCATTTTTTATCTGTTTGTGAAAATGATTTAGATAAATATTCCGCCCCAAATCCCGCACAACGGCCGCATCGGGCAGGCCGAGTAAATATTTCACACTCTCGGGCGTTAGGCTGGCGGTTGTCCACTCAATTAGGCCGGAAAGCTCTGTGAAATTTTTATCATGCAAATAATCCTCATGATTTCCGCCAATCACTATCGCATTATCAAGCCCGCGAATCGCGTCAACAACCTCATTGCCAAAAACGCTCCCATTCACATAATCGCCAAGCAGCAAATAGCGCGTAGCTCCCTGGGTTTTCGCATCATCAAGAACCGCCGAAAATGCAGGAAAATTCCCATGCACATCCGAAATAATCGCAAATTTTTCGCCCCTCATATTTTCACTCCTAATCACCCTGCTGCGCCCGGGCGGCGGCCAGCCAAATCGCGCATTCCAGTCGCTTTTTCATCAAAATACAGCCAATCTCATCCGGGCGGTTTATATCGCCATTTTCCGCATAGGCATTGGCAATACAGCCGCCGGAGCAATGGTATTTTGCCCAGCAGGGCGCGCAAATGGGATTATTTACCACATTGCACCCGGCCAGTTTTTTGGGGATATCCGCATCGCTAATGCCGCCAAAAACATCGCCAATCGCAAAATCTGCAATCCCCGCAAATTGATGGCAGGGATATAGCCGCCCATCCGTCATAACCGCCATATATTCATATCCCGCGCCGCATCCGCTAATGCGCTTTTCAAAACAGGGTGAATTTTCCAAATTCATCATAAAATGGAAAAAATTGAATCCATTTCCATTTTTCTCGCGAGCCAAAATCTCTCGCGCCAATATGTCATAATTTTCCAAAATTTGTGGAATATGGGAATAATCCAGCCGCAAATCGCCCTTTTGCGCAATCACCGGCTCGATAGAAATTTGACGAAATCCCAAATCCGCCAAATGCAAAACATCCGCCGCAAAATCGGGATTTCGCGCGGTAAAAGTGCCGCGAATATAGTAATTATCCTGCTCGCGCCTATTTGCAAAATCCGCAAAGCCCGCCGCCAAGCGGTCATATGTACCCGCGCCCCGGTGGGCATCATTGATTTCCCGCCGCCCATCCAAACTCAGCACCACATTTTGCATATTTTCATTTATATAATTTGTTATTTCTTCGTCAAGCAAAAGCCCGTTTGTTGTAATAGTAAATCTAATATTTTTGCCCGCCGCTCCCTCGATTTTTCGAGCATAATCCACCGTCTGTTTCACCACATCAAAATTCAAAAGCGGCTCACCGCCGAAAAAATCCACTTCCAGATTATGCCTATCCCCGGAATTCGATATTAGAAAATCTATTGCGGCCTGCGCCGTCGCGGCATCCATCAGCCCCCGCCCGGCCTGATGATATGCCCCCTCATGCGCAAAACAATAGGCACAGCGCAAATTACATTCCTGCGAAACCAGCAAACACAGGGATTTAACCGTATAATTAGCGACCGCCCCCTCATGCCCCGGCGTATCCGCAAAAAGCAGCCCCTCCGCCACCAGCTCGTCCAGCTCCGCCAAAGCCCCTGCATCCCCGGAATTATCACCACCGGGGGCATAATCATCCAAAATATCGTATGTGATTTTATCGACAATATGAATCGCCCCGGAATTAACATCCAAAACAATAAAATCGCCATTTTGCTGAAATTTATGTATCATAATATCTCCCCAAATGCGAAAACCCGCCGTTTATCGGCGGGCATCCCGTCATCAATTTTTAGCATATTTTGATTCGCATGGCTGATTGGCCACCGTGCAAGATGTCTTGCAGGCCGACTGGCAGCTCGCCTGACACTCCTTGCAACCGCCCTTGTGGCGCGGCTCTTTGATTTGTTTGGCATTGATAGTTTTGATATGCTTCATTTATATCCCTCCTATATAGTTATCCTGTAGACCCAAAACCACCGCTAGCGCGCGGGGTTTCGGGCAATTCGTTTACAATTGTAAACCGGATTTGCTCAACCCGCGCGATTACCATTTGGGCAATGCGGTCGCCGCGGGATACTGTAAAATCAGCCTTCCCCAGATTGATTAGCGGCACGGCGATTTCGCCGCGATAGTCCGCATCTATTGTGCCGGGGGCATTGGGTATGCTAATGCCATGGCGCAGAGCCAGCCCGCTGCGAGGGCGAACTTGCCCCTCAAAACCGGGCGGCAAAGCCATTCTAAAACCGCAGGGAATCAGCGCGATATCCCCCGGTGCAATCACGACCGGCTTGCAAATATTTGCTCGCAAATCCAGCCCCGCCGCCATTTCTGACTGATATGCCGGCAGGGGCAAATCTTGCGCATCATCTGTTTGCTGTATCAAAAAGTCCATTACAAAGTGGCTTTGCGGGATAAATTCAAACGGCCTTGGTCGTCAATTTCCATCAGTTTAACGGTAATAACATCGCCGACTTTTACCACATCTTCCACGGTTTTAACCCGCTCTTTGGCCAGTTGGCTAATATGCACCAAACCCTCTTTTTCCGGCGCGATTTCCACAAACGCACCAAAATTCAGCAGGCGCGTCACTTTGCCTGTGAAAACACCGCCAACCTCCGGGTCAAAGGCAATCAGTTTAATCATAGCCACGGCCTTTTCGATAGCGGCGGAATCGGTATCCACAATATAAACCTTGCCATCATCATGGGTATCGATTTTTGAAACGCCGCTCTCCTCCATAATGCGATTGATAACTTTTCCACGAGGCCCAATAACCTCGCCGATTTTGCTCGGGTCGATTTGCACCATAGCGATTTTCGGCGCGTATTGGGAAATCTCCGGCCGCGGCTCGGCAATCGCCGGATTCATGCTGCTCTCCAAAATATGCAGGCGGCCTAGGCGGCATTGCTCCAGGCTGGCGCGGATAATTTCCTCGGAAAGCCCATCGATTTTGATATCCATTTGGATTGCGGTGATGCCCTCGGTAGTGCCGGCCACCTTGAAATCCATATCGCCAAAGAAATCCTCCAGCCCCTGAATATCGGTGAGCAGGGTAAATTCCCCGGCATCATCAACAACCAAGCCAACGGAAATTCCCGCAACAGCGCGCTTTAGCGGCACACCCGCCGCCATTAGCGAAAGCGAGCTTCCGCAAACGCTGGCCTGCGAGGTCGAGCCATTGCTGGAAATCACCTCGGAAACGGTGCGAATCGCATAGGGAAAATCATCAACGCTAGGCAAAACAGGCAACAAAGCCCGCTCCGCCAAAGCCCCATGGCCAATCTCCCGCCGGCCAGGGCCGCGAGAGGGGCGGGTTTCGCCCACAGAAAAGCTGGGGAAATTATAATGATGCATATATCGCTTTTGCTCCTCGCCCAAATCCAGCCCATCTAGCCGCTGAACCTCGCTCATAGAGCCAAGGGTGGTAACTGTCAAAACCTGGGTTTGGCCGCGAGCAAACAAAGCCGAGCCATGAGTCCGTGGCAAAATATCAACCTCGCTGGCCAGGCGGCGAATATCCTTTGTGCCGCGCCCATCCGGGCGTTTCGCATCATTTAAAATCATTTTGCGAACAGTATCTTTTTCGTATTTATACACGGCCTCGCCAATAGCGCGGCTCACCTCATCCGGGGTTTTATCGGCATATTTGGCGGCCAGCTCGGTCTCCAACTGGGCTTTGATATTGCGCAGTTTTTCATCCCGCACCTGCTTTTGGTCTTGGAAAACCGCATCCTCCATAACATGCCCCGGCACGCGGCTTTTCACATCCGCAGCAATCTCCGGCGCAACCTCATGCTTCTCATATGCGCGGGGCGTTTTCCGCCCGCCCTCTTTTGCAATAATATCCTCAATAAAACCAACAATCCGCACATTTTCCGCATGAGCCGCCATTATGGCCTTTAGCATAATATCCTCGGAAACCTCGCTAGCCCCCGCCTCAATCATCATAACCTTCTCTTTGGTCGAGGCCACGGTCAAAGCCAGCTTGCTAACCTCGCGCTGGGTGGCATCAGGATTTAGCACCAGCTCCCCATCCACCAATCCCATATTAACAGCACTCGTCGGGCCATTAAAAGGAATATCGGACAAACAGAGCGCGATAGATGAGCCAATCATAGCAGCTATCTCTGGGCTGGCATCTTGGTCAACGCACCAAACAGTAGCCACAACCGCCACATCATTGCGATAATCATCGGGAAAAAGCGGGCGCAGGGGGCGGTCTATCAGGCGGCTGGCCAAAACAGCCCGCTCGCTGGGGCGACCCTCGCGCTTAATAAATCCGCCGGGAATTTTACCAACGGCATAAAGCCTTTCTTCATAATCGCAAGAAAGGGGGAAAAAATCAATACCGGGGCGGGGTTTCTCGCTAGTAGTCGCGGCGACAAGCACAATAGTCTCGCCATAATGCACCATACACGACCCGCCAGCAAGCTCGGCCACGCGCCCAATTTCGACCTTCAGCGGCCTACCCGCCAAAGTCGTTTCATAGGTTCTATACATATTTTTCTCCTTCGCACAATCGGCTATTTTCTAATTCCAAGCTCGGCAATCAGGCTGCGATATTTTTCGATATCGGTTTTGATGATATAGTCCAAAAGCCCTCTGCGTTTACCAACCAGCATCAATAGGCCGCGGCGCGAATGGTGGTCTTTTTTGTGGATTTTCAGATGCTCGGTCAGGTGATTTATGCGCTCTGTCAAAAGCGCGACCTGAACCTCCGGCGACCCAGTATCGCCCTCTGCTCTACCGTATTTCTCAATAATCGCTTTCTTGTCAATCATTGTAATTCTTCCTCCATCATAAATAATTTTTTCACCAGCAATCCAGTGGCGGACGGAGCCCCCAACCACCAAATAGCGGATTCCAACCAATTATACCACACCCTCCCAACTTTTGCAAGACTTTTTTGCAATATTTTCACGATATTTTCACCACATAAATATTCAGACTTTTGAGCGGTTGGGGTATGGATATCCGTGACCATGTAGGGGCGGCCATTGGCCGCCTATCGCAAATTGGCGATAGGTATCGCTCGCTGATATTAGGCGGCCAGTGGCCGCCCCTACGTCAACGCGAATGTCCACACCTGTCTCAAAAACCTCTTGACACACGTGCAAATACGTGTTATAATGTAATCAGAAAGCGAGAGGATGCCATTATGAAATATGTCTATCCTGCTGTGTTTGCCCCCGAAGAAGAAGGCGGATATAGCGTATATTTCCCCGATATTTCTATGGGGGCGACACAAGGCGAAACCTTGGTGGAATGCATGGATGCCGCTGAAAAGTTTCTGGGAGATGCTCTTTGCTTTATCGAAGACGAAAAGCGAGATATTCCGAAATTTTCTGCAACGGCTGACATTGGAGTTGGTGACGGCGATATTGTTACGCTTATTTCGGTGGACACTTTGGAATATCGCAAAAAATATGATAACAAGGCAATCAAAAAGACATTGACTATACCATCATGGCTAAATGTTGCCGCTGAAGCCGCCAATCTCAACTTTTCTCAAACCCTGCAAAGGGCTCTGAAAGAGGAATTGCAAATGACAGAATAATAATTATCTTAAAAGCGCGAAAAAACCGCATCACCGGGAAATGGTGATGCGGTTTTTGATTGAGAATTTTATAGCATGGATTTTAGGGCCTCTTTTGCGGTGGTTAGTGCGGTTTGGGATTTTTCGGCGGGGATGCCGGCTTGGGCCATATTTGGGCGACCGCCGCCGCCGCCGCCTGCCGCATTTGCCGCGGCTTTTATGATATTGCCGCAATGAACCCCGGCGGATACGGCATCCGGGGCGGCCATGGCGATGATATTGGCGCGATTGTCGGTGGTGCTAATCAGGATGGCAATGCCTTTGGTAATTTTTGCCAAAAGCCTGTCGCCCAGATTTCGCAGGTCGTTTATATCCACCCCGGCCAGCTCGCCGCAAACCAGCTCGCAGCCAGCGATTTGCTCGCGTTTCGCCAAAATATCATCTATGGCCGAGCCGGCATCTTTGGCTCGAATCCGCGCCAGCTCACGCTCGGCCTCGCGGGTGGCGGCCTGCAATTGCTCAATCCGCGAAATCAGGGCATCCGGCTTGGTTTTTAGATGAGCGCAAGCGGTATTCAGGGTATTTTCCATATTTTGGAAATGAGCTATGGCCAGAGGGCCGCAGAGTGCCTCGATTCGGCGAACTCCGGCGGCTATGCCGTTTTCGGAAATCAGCTTGAAAAGGCCGATTTTCGCAGTGTTGTCCACATGGATACCGCCGCAAAGCTCGCGGCTCTCGTCGCCAATGCTCACTACACGGACAACCTCGCCATATCGCTCGCCAAAAAGAGCCAAAGCCCCGACATTTCGGGCTTCGTCGATATTCATTTCGGCGGCGGAAACAGGGGCGGCGGCAAAAATGAAAGAATTTACCATATTCTCAATATCGGTGATATTTTCGGGGGAAAGTGGCGAAAAATGGGTAAAATCAAAGCGCAGGCGGTCGGGGGTAACTAGCGAGCCGGACTGCTGGACATGGCTGCCCAAAACCGCGCGCAAAGCGGCTTGCAGCAGATGGGTGGCGGTATGATGACGAGCCGAGGCGGCGCGTTTATCCGTATCAACAAAAATCTCGCACTTATCTTCGGTAGAAACCGCTCCTTGTGAAACAATTCCCATATGGGCAAAAAAACCCCCGCTAACTTTTAGACAATCCCGCACAACCACAGTCCCAGAGCTGGTTTTAATAATGCCGCCATCGCCAGCCTGTCCGCCCCCCTCGGCATATATTGGCGTTTTATTAACAATCACAACAACCTCATCACCCTCGGCGGCACTATCGGCCATCTCGCCTTTTACGATTAAATGCTGGATTTTACAGCTTTTTAGCTCGTTGGCAGTGTGGCCGAAAAATTCGGTGGGGGGAGTGGTCAGACCATCGTAAACCGTGGTATCCGCGCCTAAAAACGTGGATTCCTCGCGAGCCTGTCGGCCGCGGGTGCGCTGCTTTTCCATTTCCTGGGAAAAGCCGTCCTCATCCAGCCCAAACCCATGCTCCGCAAGGATTTCCTGCGTCAGTTCCACCGGAAAACCATAGGTATCATATAGCTTAAAAGCCTCAAAGCCGGGCAGGGTAGGGGTTTTGCTCGCCTCCAGCCCGGAAATTAAATTGCGCAAAATTTCCATGCCCGCGTCTAAAGTTTCGTGAAACCGGGATTCTTCGGTATCGACCAGTTTGAAAATATAATCGGATTTTTCCTTTATTTCGGGATAAGCCCCCCCGGATTGGGCAATGACAGTTTTTGCCAGCCGGCTAAGAAAAAGGTCGGAAATCCCCAAACTACGCCCATGACGGACGGCGCGGCGCAGCAAACGCCGCAAAACATAGCCCCGCCCCTCATTGCTGGGCAAAATGCCGTCGGCGGTCATAAAAACGATGGGGCGAATGTGATCCGTAACAATGCGGATGGAGAGGTCGTTTGCGGGGTTTTTGCCATAATCAGCCCCGGCAATGGTGCAAACCGTATCGCGTATGGATTTAATCGTATCAATTTCAAAAATCGAATCCACGCCCTGCATAACCAAAGCCATTCTATCCAACCCCATACCGGTGTCGATATTGGGATTTGCAAGGTTTGAGTAGCTTCCATCTTCTTCCTTGGAAAATTGTGTAAAAACCAAATTCCAAACCTCGATATAGCGGTCTTCATCGGCGGTAACGCTGGCCAGAAAGTCATCTTGGCCATATTGCGAGCCGCGGTCGAAATAAATTTCCGAGCATGGGCCGCAAGGGCCTAGGCCATGTTCCCAAAAATTGTCAGGCCGCCCCATGCGCACAATCCGCGCCGGGTCTACGCCCACGTCATCTTTCCAAATATTGGCAGCCTCATCATCATCCAAATAAACCGAAATAAAAAGCCGCTCTGGCTGGAATTTCAGGACTTCTGTCATAAATTCCCAAGCCCAGGGGATGGCCTCTTTTTTGAAATAATCACCAAAGGAAAAATTTCCCAGCATTTCAAAAAAAGACACATGCCGCCCGGATTTGCCCACATTTTCGATATCGCCAGTGCGGACGCATTTTTGGCAGGTGGTGACGCGCTTGCGCGGAGGGGTCGCCGTGCCCGCAAAATAGGGCTTCATGGGCGCCATGCCCGAATTGATGATTAGCAAACTTTTGTCATTTTCCGGCACTAGTGAAAAAGAGGGCAGACGCAAATGCCCCTTGGTTTCAAAAAAAGCCAGATACTTTTCGCGAATGTCATTTAATGCCATTTTTTCCAAATTATTCACCCCTTAAATCGTTTTATTTACCATTATACCAGAAAATTTTCGTTTGCGCTAGTGCTAAATTGCAAAAATCCATCCGGGCAACCAAGATAGCCAAAAGTCGATAAAATCGCGGGATGCGGGGATTCCTGCTAGGATAGGGAAAAACAATATAAATAGGAAGAGATTGATTGCGGTAAAAATTTTTATTGCTGAGGAGGGGAGGGGGGCGTATTTAATCGTATAAATGAGGAGAAGGGCGAGGATGGGGATGGATGGGAAATAATGGTAAATAAAAGTGAGGCGGGGGACGAGAAGCCAGGGGAGTAATTGTGAAAAATAGGCGATTAGTAGGAAAAGCGCTGATTTATCGCGGGTTTTGATGTAGTGATGAATTGTGAAAATGATGGCGGGGATGCCTAGCCAGACTAATGCCGGATTGCCAAAGGCGGCGATGCTTGAAATTAAGCCGTTTGGGAGGGTTGTGGTGGAATAGAGAATGGGGCGAGTGTTGAAAATCCATTGGAGGGGATTGGAAGAAAATGGGTGGGTCGCGCCTATGACAGTTTGACTATGAAATACAAACATATCGATTTGATTTTGTACAATTTCACCAAAAAATCCAAGATTATGAAACCCGCCTGTGCGATAAAAGGGAATATATGCCAGAATGTAGATGATTAGCGGGATTGCGATAAAAAAGCCGACGCATGCCAAACAGGTTTTTACGAATAGTTTCCGCTGGGGGATGGTTGTTGTGAAAAACACGATGGCAACGCCGATTACAGCATATGCGGTCTGCCATTTGACAGATATGGCAAGACCTGCGAAAATCCCCGCAAAGGCGAGTGGAATCAGGGTTTTGGGGAAGGGGGTGTTTTCAAAATCGGTTTGGGTGTAGTGGTACATTGCGTAGAACATGGCCATAGTAAAAAATACCAAAAAACTATCGATTGTTGCTAGGCGGGTTTGTGCAAATAGCATAAAAGAGGTGGCGAATAATATGGCGGATAGCGCGCCCCATTTTGTGGAGCGGAAAATCGCCTTTGCGAGGGCGAAAATTAGGGGCAGCATTAGGATGCCCGATATTGTTCCGGCGAATCGCCAGCCGAATGGGGTCATGCCAAAGGCGCGGACGCCTAGGGAAATCAGGGTTTTGCCTAGGGGCGGGTGCGTCCATTCAAAGGGGGGGAGGCCATGGATGAATTCGTAGGCGGTGCGGGCGTGGAATACTTCGTCGAAAATGGCGGAGTGTGTGTGGCAAATGAGGATATCCGGGACTAGGTGCTGCTCGTCGAAAAGCGGGGCGGCGAGGGGGCTGGCGGTTATTGGTAAGATTTTGTCAAAATTTGGGGCACGAAAGGCGATTTCTAGGATATGCAGGTCGGTGAGGACGGTTATACGAATAAATCGCACATAGCCGCTGCCTTCGTGAAAATCCAAATAATCCCAGGCGAAAACCGAATCCGCATGGATAAAAATCGGCGGCGTCCAATTTTCGCCGTCAAATGAAAAATCTATGGCGAAATGGCCATCAATCGCGCCGGTTTTGAATTGAATCCAGCGCAGGGGCGTGATTTCGCCGAAATCGGCGAGAATTTGGTCGCCATGGGTGGCGCGGAGTGGATTTTCGGGGGCGTGGCGATTTCCAAGATTTGTAAATGCCAAGGTGGCGTATGCTATTGTGATTATAGTAATTACTAATATTGACTTGATTTTTTCTGATATTATAGGCAAATTTATTTTTGGGCTGTCTAATGCCAGATAGATTGTGTATACGAATAAACCGACCATGGGGATGGCGAAAATCCGCTCTGTGTATAGGATTGAGTCGCGCGGGAATCCGATTATGGCATTATGGAGGATGTCGATATAATTTAGCAAAAATGCGGCGGTGAGCATCCAGAAAAGCCTGAAAATACGCCTGTCGCCGCTAATGGCAAAACTTGCCAGCAAAAATGCTAGGGCGGGGAAATTGTATCGCTCGTGCATCATTATTGATAGGTTGAAGGTGCATAAAACCAGGATTGCGCCGACAAAAAGGCTATTTTGCGGGCTTTGGTCTTGGTGCAAAAGATATATGGCAAATAGGCTTGTTAAAATAAGGGCAAATATGCCTAGTGCGGTGAAAAAGGGGGTGAGGGGCACCCAATTTAATCCTATAAATGAGAAAATATTATATGCGTTTACCGTGATAAATGGATAACTGCCAAGAGTGGTGACATATTGATTCAAGACGGGAAGGGCGGGGAGTGCCGAAAAATCAACAAAAGGCAGGATTAGCGCGATAATTATGGCGATGCATAAAATGCCATATTTTACCAAAATCAGAAAATTTTTCCGGTTGAATTTTGGGCGGGATTCGCCAAAAATAAATCGCCAGAAAAAGAATAGAAAAATCGGCGCAAACATGAAAGATTGGGGTTTTATTAGTATTGATAGGGTTAGTAAAATAACAGATATTAGAATTTTTTGTCGAGATATTAGATAAACAGATATTAGCATTAGTAATGTATGGATGGAATCGACCTGCCCCCATATGGAGGAAGTCAGGATTATCAAGGGGTTAAACGCATAAGCTAGGGCGATTAGGAAAGGCATGGGAATTCCCAAAAAAAACTTGCCAGAATCGAATTTTTTTGCTATAATATATAGGAAGACGACTGCGCCGCCATCCGCCAGTATTGCCGGGGTTTTTAGCAAAATATTATGGGGGATGCTGCCGGGGGCTAGGCCTAAAAACTCCGCAAAATGCCCTAGCAGAGCCAATATATACATATAACCAACCGGATAATCAGAAAAAAAATCGCCGCCATAAAACCCCGAAAATCCGCCCTGGGCAAGGATTTCGGACCATGCGGCAAATGTGCCCATATCAATAGGATGAATGACACCAAAAGAGGCGGCAAAGAAACGTATAAGTAAAGTTAATATTAGCAAAATCAATATATACATATAAACGCTCCCTGCCGCCTAATTTTGACTATGCCTCTATGGCATCTACTGGGCAGGATGGAACGCACGCCCCGCAATCAATGCAAACATCGGCATCGATAAAAAATTTGCTATCGCCCTCGTGGATGCAATTCACCGGGCAGGTTTCCGGGCAAACCCCGCAATTGATGCAATTGTCGTTGATTTTATGAGCCATTTTGCCACACCTTTCTTTGATTATTTTTACAAATTTATTTTACACTAAAAATTTCCATTTTGCAAGAGCTGTAAAAAAATTTGTAATATAAATTTAACTATACATTGCGCCGAATTTACCGATATAATAATGATATGAGAAAATTATTTGTTAAAATATTGGAGGAATTGATATGCGATATTTGAAAAACTTATTTCGGAAAACTTTGGCTCTGGTTTTGGCGGGGCTGATGGTGCTGGGCATTTTGCCGCCTATCGAGGCCGCCGCAAACCCCGGCCCGCCCGGGGTGCAGTCATTTATGGCTCATGGCGATTTTAATACATATCTCGCGCCGGGTAGCACCATAACCCCTGAATTACGCACCGGGGCGAATCCCATAGATAGCAATCAGGCTCTTTTGTCCTGGGTGCCAAATACTGCCGCAAATCCCAGATATATCCTGCGTTTCCCCACAAACAACCTAAATCAGGTTGTCGAGATGGAGTTTGAATTTGGGGCATTTGGCGCGCACCATTTAGAGGTTCGATATCGTATTTTAAATACCACCGGGGCGGGTGCATATACCCTCGCGCCTACGCCGGATTTCCGCGTGTTTTCCATGCCGCAGGGGGCGTATATTCCCTATGATTCCGTGGATGGGGTCGGCCGTGCGGCTGGGGGCTATCCCGAATTCCGCCTCGCTATGCCCGCGGGGGCTACGATTCCGACGGGCACTGGGTTTTCCTTTGTTGTTGGGCATGGCGCATATCCGGCCATTCCAAACCCCATGCTTGCCCATGTTGTCCATTTTCTGTGGTTTAATAATATTATGCATGTTTCTGTTTCCGGAATCCAGCATAATCAGCTCCAGCCCTTTCATTTGCGGCTGGCAAACCCCCCCGCCGGAACTGCCATCACCACCCGCAGAATCGAGATTTTGACCGGGTTTGATTTTATTGGCTCTTTGCCTGTTGCCGACCATCAAGCCGGCACGCCTACTGTTTTAACGCCAAATCTCGCGGGCCCGGGTGCTATGCATTTGCTCCAGCCCTATAATATACTGGATTATGGCGATATTACCCATTTTAGACCCGCCGAGGATTATCCGGATAATACAAATGCCACTGTTTTGCAATTTCAAATGCCTAATAGCTGGCAAATCGCCGGTGGCGCGCAATGGAATGGCCAGCCATATGTTTTGCATAATACGCCGCCGAGTGCCGTGGGATTCGCTGATTTACAGCGTTTTGCCCTGTTTTTTGATTTGGGCGGCGTGGGGCCTGCTTTCACCCTTGGTTTTACCGCCGCTGATGGCGTTACCGCCCCCGCCACGATTTATACCGAGCTTGTCGCCGGGATTTTAAATGTGCAAATCAGCAATCTGCCATATAGCACCGTTTTTCCGGAATTTAATATGGAAGTTGTTGACAGGCCTATTGAGGGGGCGTTTACCTCTATCACCCATGCCTTTTTGCGGGGCGCTGGCGATATGTATGTGCATACATTTATGCGCTATCGTTTTGGTTTTGACGAAGGCTTTTATGTCGAAGTTTTCACATACAATATGCCTTTTGGCTATTACACCCTGCATATTCACCAAAACCTCGGGCTTTTGCGCGGGGCTGTTGCCGAATCCATAACAATCCGGGTCGATAATACCCAGCGGAGCAGTTGGATTCGCATACCTTTGGGCATATCTTTGCATACTCTCGATGACCAGCCATTTTATGTGCAAATCAGCGCACGGACGTCTTTGGCCGACCCACATCGCATGTGGTCGCAGGTTACGCGGATTGTTTTTGACGAATCCTGGGTAAATGTGGGCTCGCCCCATGATTTCGAGGTGCGAAATCATGAGGTTATCACCCGACCCGTTCAGGGCGACCCTCGCAGTGGCGATTTGGAATTTATGGTTCGCTTTAATGCGGCATCCTATGAGCTTTTGACATTTATTTTTTCTGATGATAATTTGGAAACTGTTCGGCTGGTATATTATGTAAATATTTGGAATGAACCCGGGCGCGCGACTGTTAGCCAGGGCAATTTGCATAGCTCGATTATCCAGCGGATGGAAATCACCATAGAGAGGCATGATGCGGGCAATCCCGACCATCCCGATGGGGCGGATTGGCCATGGACACTTGTACCGCGGGTTTATTTGCCCGCGCGGACTGATGGGATAGAGGTATATGCCCATTATGGCTTTGATGGCGGCGTTTTATGGCTGGCTATCGAGATTGTATATGGCCGCATTTCCTTTACAGGCCCTCCGGGGCGGCTGATTTTTCCTAATTTATATTGGATGAATGCGGAATTGTGGTATCAAACGAATTCATTTGAGATAGGGCCGGATTATCAGATTCCCGGCCGCGACCCGGGTGCTGTCTATGTTCCTGGGCAGGGGCGCGAATCCGTTGAGGATTATTTGGTTATTTCCGCCCCATCTTTGCTGGAATTTCCCCCGCCGCAAAATTTGCGGATTTTAGATACGGCCGAAACGGAGTTTAATCTGCGTTTCGATATTCCTCTGGCGCAAATTGATGATTTTCAATTTGAGGTTTTTGGCGCAGGGGTTTCTGGTGATGTTTTTCACAATATTTTTATTGGTGAGCGGGAAAATGATTTGATAAATTTTGTTAGCTGGCTAAATTCTCTTGAGCGAGAGAGGGTTGAAAATTGGGAAGATTTGCTGGACGAACCCGGCACTCCTAATGTAAATCCATTTATTGTAAATTTTGAGGATTTGCTGCCGGAATACGACCCGCTGATTGGACAAATTATTGGCAATCCTCAGGCGATAAATATCGAGGATTATGATGATGGCAGTCTTTTGGCCGCTTTGCGAGCCGGGCGAATCATTTTGATTCGGGATATTTATTTGCCCGGTCTGCCCGATGCCCGCCCCACCCAAACCATTACCCTGCAAGGGTTAGACCGAAATCGCTCCTATTATTCAGCCATGTTTTCCCGGGGGCATTTTGTAAATGCTACTATGCCGCCGATTTATGTGCCTGTTTGCTCATGCCCATGCGGCGATTATTCCCAGTATTATCCATATGATATGTTGCAATGTCAATATTATCCATATTATCCAAATTGCCCCTATTGCGAGTTTGTTTTGCAATACCCAACATCGCCATATGATTTTGATGTTAATTTTTACTCAATCACCACAAATGTAGTGGGGACAACGACGAGGGATGATTTGCCCGAGCCAGACCCCGGCGCGATTGTGCCGGGCGCGCCAATAGTCACCCACGACCGAGATACCGCCACCCAGCATAGCGCGCAAATCGGCTGGACGCGAGTGCCGCCGCCGATTGCCCTAGCACCGCCTGCGGTTGGGATTATTACATATGAAATAGTCCGCGTGCGGGATACGGCCATTCCTGATGTTTATTTGGGGCGGCGGGATATTCCGGCCGAGCGCGGCCTTAGCTGGTTTGCTGATTTGATTGATGGATTGCCAAATGTGGTAGAGCCTGTGTTTTTGCGCACCCAATATGTAAATGGCGAGAAAATTTTGCAGGAGCTAAATGGTACGACTTGGGCGCAGCCGCCCACCACTCGTTTTGCCTTTAATCCCGGGGTCGAACCTATGACCCTAACGGATTTGACATTAATTCCCAATGCCATCTATTTCTATTATGTGCGGACGGTTTGGCAAGTTATTGACGAAAATGGGGATGAGAGCATTCAATACTCGTCCTGGCGCGGGGTTAGCGTGACTACCCGCCCTGTGCAAAGCCCTATAAATTTGCAGGTGATTCGTACCCACCAAGCCCCGACTTTGCCTAGCCCGGTCGACCATACCCGCGCCATGATTATCCAGTTTGAGGCACTCGTTTGTCCAATCGAGCTGGCGGCGGATTTGGCGGCGAACAATCAGCGTTTTAGCTTCCAATTTTCGCTGATGGATGATGATGGCCCATGGGGCGCGCCTGTGAATATCAATACCTCGACTTTGCTGGGGATTGCGCCATTTCCTTCGCCGGATTTGGAGCGAGCCGCGCAGGGTTATCATGTGTTTACATTTGTAATCACCGGATTAGCGCCGGGTACGCAATACGCTGTGCGGGTGCGGCTGCGGGATATGACCCGTACGCCACCGGATTATTCCGCATGGTCGAATATCGCCTATTCTCGGACGGATACAGATCAGGATGAATACGACCGCATCCGGGACGAGCGGGATTTATACGGATATTTGCTGGATTTATTGCGGGAATTTGTCCGCCGCCCATATTGGATGGGGCAGAATTCGGCAAATATTTATCGAGCCATTTACCGCCCCAGCATGACCACGGAATTTTTTGCCCGGCATTTCGGCAATTTGACCCGCCTGGCTGATACGTATAACCAAACCACGATATTTTATATTCCTCAATCCCATTTGATTGACAGCCGTGCCCGCAATCGCGGTATGATGCTGGGTCGGCAGGATATGGAAATTTCTATGCCCATGAATTTTATCAGTTTGGATGTTCATCCTGCGATTGTGGATGCGAATCGGCGGATTCGCGATGTTCGCGAGGTTGTGGATTATTATTTGCGAATTACGACCATGGTTCGGCCTTTTGCCGCCAATGCGATAGTGGACGGACGCGCGCCTGCTGGGCAGGAGGTTGTGTTTAATATCGAGCTGGTAGAGGCTACCACCACTGCCAGAAACTGGGATAATGCCACGCTAACCACTATGCTAACGCGCATAGAGGGCGGCCATTATACCGGGAATATGGTGGGCTTGATAAACCAAATGCTAAATGCAAATATGAGTTTTGAGGATATGACGAGGCGGCTACGCACCGAGGCCGAGCGGATTTCCCATATTATGGCAAATGATATTCGACTGTCTTTTGCCGGGACTTTGGGGCGGGTTGTGCCTATTAGTCAGTTTAGTGCGCCGATAACTGTGTCGCTGACCGGGATAGAGCCGGGTTTTGTTGCCAATGGATTGCAATGGGCGACCAATACTTGGGTGCGCCGCGAAACCATGCATATCGGCCAATCTCGCGGTATTCATAGCATTACCCCCGGCACATTTGCCTTTAATTTCCAGCAGGCAAATTTCCCCGGAATAAATAATCTGCCAAATGCCCAAACCCTCACCGGAATCATTACCCGCCTTGGGTTGGATGATTTTGTGGGTAGCGGTGCTAGTTTTGATATGAATTCGCCGGCGAGCGTTCGCGAGGTGGCGGGGGTTGCGGCGCGGCTGGCCGGCGCACCTGCTACCGCCGACCCGATTGCTTGGCTGCGCGGCCGCGGCGTGATTGTGCCCACCCGCGCCCCCGGCGCAAATGCCACCAATCAAGAGATGGTGCATTTGATGATGGCCATGTATGAAATCCGCACAAATACCCGCATTTCCGCCATGCGCATTACCAATTTCGGCGCGACGGCAAATATGCAGGGCGTGGACAGCAGATTTTTGCGTAGCATTCAGGCCGCAAACGAACTGAATTTTATCCAAGCCCATAATTTCAACCCCGCCGCACATCCAACAACCGGGGGACTGCTGCAAATGTTAGAACTGATGAACCGCCGATTGGGGTTTTAATGCGATTGCCATAAAATAAAAAAAGGGGTGTACTATGAATAAAACAAAAAAACCGATTATAAAAAGAATGCTGGCGGGGCTGTTGGTTTTGCTGATGAGCATAACGCCGCTGATGCCATGGGGAATCCAGTTAGTTATGGCTAACCCTCAGGGACATGTGCAAGATATCGGCATTTTTGACGAATCCGTTGGCGGCGTTTTTCAAGCAAGGCTAACATGGACCCGCCCCCCCGCTATGGGCGGCGAGGGCTCGGATAGCCCGCTAAATCATGCCGGGCCACACCGCGCCACCCATTATGGCATTGATTTTCGCGATTTAGGAATTGGGCAGACGGGCTGGCAAAGAGCAAACCCCGCAAACCCGGTTGAAACCGACCCTAGCTTTGGGCCATTTGATAATTATGAATTTGTTTTCCCCCGCGATGCGGATGGCACTTTCCAAATGCAGCCCGGGCGGCTATTTGAATTCCGCATTTGGCCTTGGCATTTGCATACTGTGCCAAATCCCGCCTATTTGGCCGGAACGCCGGGCGCGCCACCATATATTTCCAGCCCGGTTACCCCCGCGCTTACTTTGCCTTTGCCCCGCCATGCCCTGTATTTAACGGATATTCAGGTGCAGGCCACAGGCATTGGCGGCTCGATTACCGTGGAATGGAGCAATCCCGGCCGTTTGGTGAATGGGATGTATGTTTTTCCAGCTTTTGCCATATTTTTTGAGCAAACCGGCGGCGCGATTTTAGGCGGCGACCCGGTGGTCGTTCATATGGACAATGTGAATTTAGAGCGGTTTTCTGACCAAGGCCGCCAAATGTTTAGATACACAGTTCAGCATGATTCGATTTTGGTGGGAACTGATTTTACCGTGGCGGTCGAGCCTATGGTGATGCTGCAGGGCACTTTGCAAAGAATGCGCCAAGCCCCCGCCCAGACCGTTTTCCCCGCTGCTGGCCAGCCGCCGTTTTTTATTGGCGGCCAGCAATTCCAAATTGCTTTTCGCCCTTTGGCGGTCGCGCCTTTTCAGGCCACCGTCCCCATTATGCCTGAGCTGCGCCTGTATTCATCCCCGCCAAATCATGTCCGGCTGGAGTGGTCGCCCCTGATGATGATTTTAAATGGGCAGCCCATGATTCAGCGCGTTGTGATTGAGCGCAGCACGGTTTGGCCTTTCCCCACCGTCCCCACCCATGTGGGTACTATCGAGAGTAATTTCCATATAAATACCACCTGGCGCGACCTTTTGCCGCCGGGCTATAGCTATGTGCATTATCGGCTGGTGATTCATTTCCACCCATGGACGAGTAGAGAGCCGCTGGCAATTTATGCCACATATATCCCGCCCGAGCTACAGTTTAGCCCGACTAGACCAGCGATTTTGGGAATCAATGGAATACAGGTTGGGGGCGGCTTTGGGCTGAATATCACATGGCAGGCTTTCGAGCGGCCATTTGTCCGCCCGGGCGAGCGGCTAAATAATCCGCGCCCCACCATGCCCGGCCCAGAGCGGTTTTTGGATTTGGATGTGGTTTATGATATTTGGATAACAAACGATATGTCTTTGCTGGCGGATGATATGCTGCATTTGATAGAGCCCGTGGTTAGCGGTTTGCCGGCAACCACGCCTATTTTGGGCTATATGCAAACATACGAAACCACCCCCGCCGCGATTGCCAATATTTATACATCCACGCTAACCCACACATTTGGGTTTTATTCGGCGCGGGCGGAGGATGGCACGATTGTTAATAATCAGCCAATCCGGGATAATGAGGTTTATTTTATACGCATAATCGCGCGGCGAAACCCGCCTCATCAGGATTCCGTTTCTGTTCCCGCCTATGGCTCGTATTTTTTCCCGCCATTTGACCCGATTGGGGTGCGTCCGCCGATTATGTCGCGTCCGCCTTTGCGGATTGTTGAAACCGGGCTGGATTATATTACCATTGAATTTTTGACCCAATGGCTTGAAATCGGTATTGTTGACGAGGATGGGGAATGGAGATGGCATTCCGAGGTGGCATTTTTGCCCGGCGACCCCCGCCCGCGATTCCCGGTTTCCGACCATATGCGCGACTCGGCCACCCCCTATGTGGTTTACGAATTTTGGGATTGGACGCAGGCCTATGCATTGACTCGTATAAATGCCTCGCCAAATTTGGCGACTTTGACCCCCTTGCGGACGATGCAATATGGCGATGGGGCGCAGTTTGATATATTTGTGATGGATTTTGATATGATTAGAAATGTGATGGATCCGGATAGCGATGAGGAATTTGAGCAGTTTGTTGAGGAATTTTTGGCAAACGCTCCTTGGGTGACGAATATCGCCCATGCCGAGCATGGTGGCGATGAAACCGTCCGCCGATTCACGATTCGCGCATCCCAGTTGCCCGGCGGCACTTTGCGGGATAATACCACATATGGAATATTTTTCCGTCCGCGTACTGTTTTGCCCGGCGGCCAATGGATGGCATGGTGGCCTACGCTGGTTGCGGGGACTACCGCCGACCGCCGACCGCCTATTGCCATTCGCCCGGCTGTGCCTGTTTTGCATCCTCATGCCGAGGGCGATACATGGCTGGAAATCCGCTTCCGCTGGTTTCCCGATTTGGAATACGAGCTGCGCTTTGCCGAGCTAATGGGGCAATGGCCAGATGGCGGGCTTTTGATGACAAATGCCCAAATAATCAGCCTGGCCTATGGCCGGCTGGATGATAATTATCCCGGCTATCGCATTGTGCGTATCCCGAATTTATTCCCGGATACCATGCATTTTATTTGGATGCAGGCGCGGGATGCCTATTATCCCACCCCTTCCGGCTGGTCGAACCCTATCGCCATGCGCACTTTGGATTTGGAAAATCCGATTCCGCCCGAGGCATTTGGTTTGGCCTCGCGAAATAGTCTGCGAATTATCAATGTGGAAAACGACAGGGATTTTCAGCCCGCCGGGGTGAATTACCTGATTTTGGAATGGCTGCGCCATTATATGGATACCCGCGAGCCGCTGACCGGGATTACCGGCGGGGCGATGGGCAGCAATATTTTGGGCAGCAGCGATATTTTGCATTCCTATTTGGTGCAAATTACTGGTCTGCGGCCGAATCAGGGGCATTATGTGCGGGCTCGCACGGTGCTTACGGTTTGGCGCTCGGGAGTGGGCGCGCCGATAATTATCAGCTATAGCTATATTGTGCAGGTGGCGACAAACCCTGATTTTGTTGATGCCATCACGGTTTTCGTCCCCCCCGCATATACGGATTTGACCGAGGGGATACACCGCCGCGTTCGCCTTTCGGACTGGACACAGGTTTTCTATTTTTTCACCGACCGGGACGATAGCGAATTTGATACGGCTGTGCGGCCGGAGCTTTTCCCATTGCCCGACCATGATTTTGAAATTATTTACAATCGTACCACATCCACGCTGCTTTTCCGATTCCGCTCAAACCGGGTGGATGCCCGGGGCAATCGGGATAATTTGGTGGATCAGCGATTTATTTCGCGGCTGATTCAAAATCAGGTTTTTGATTATCGCATTGATTTGACAGAATATGACAGGCGCGCTGTGCAAAATCGGGTAATTGAGATACCGTTTTCGATAATCCGCGCATTTGAGCAACGGCAGATTACCCTGACCATTGTGGCGGGGGCATCCACATATGCTTTCGCGCCGGGCTTTGCCAATTCGCCGGAGGTAAATACGGTGGGCTTTGGGCAAAATGAGCGGGTGCAGCTGGCGATACATCAGGCGAATCTGCATTTGCCCCTGCTGGCGCAGGGCGAGAGCTATATCACCACCCCCCAGCGAGTCGAGATGAATATTGTCGCCCCGCATCGCACCACGCCGATTCGCAATTTGGGCGCGCCAATGCGCATTTCGCAGGCGATTCCGGCGGTTGCGGCCATGGATTTGAATGTTACCCCCAATAGGGCGGGCGGCGATGATTCCGGCTGGGCGCGGATGCCCGGCACTTTTGACCAAAACACAAATCGGCAAAATTCCAGCACCACGCGGCTGGGGATTTTTGCGGCGATAGGTTCGCAGGTGCCGCATCTTTTTGGGACGGACACCGCCACGGCGAATGCCCTGTATTTTGTAAATTCAGTTATTCGGATTGACGATTTAATGGCATTTAGTCCGGGCGATTATGTGAATGCGTGGCAAATAAACAAGCTAATCGCGGCGGCGGCTCGGCGCGACCGTCATGTGGCGATAAATCAGGATTTGACCCCGGCGGAATTTAATTCGCTGGCAAATTCGGGGATGCTTGTTCCCGGTGCGGCCACGGTAAACCGCGATGGGGCTATGGCCGGACTGGTGCGGCTTTACGAGGTTCGCTCGCGCCATCCTGTCACCGGCTATGGCAATGCGGCCGCCAGCCATTTCGCCGATATCGCCAATGGCGATGAGGGCTTCCGCCGCGCCATGCTGCAGGCCGAGCATCTGGGCTTCTTGAATTTCGCCGCCCCCGCCGCCCCAAATGCCCCCCTGACTTTCGCCGAGTTATTACGCATAATGGAAATAATCCTGCGCAATTCATAGACAAAGATTGTGACAAAACTAGCATTAACCCGCGGCACGATATTCGTTGCGGGTTAATGCTGTTTTCAAAATGAACCGGGAGGGATAAATATGTATTTTAAGCGATTTTTTGATGTTAATGAATTTTATGATGCAACCTACGATTTGCTAATGCGCCATGAGGCGCAAAATCTGATTCCTTTGGGCAATATCATCATTGGCAAAAAGGGCGAGGATAAATCCGGCTGGCGCGACCCGGCCAATTGGTTTATGGCGACTGTTTCGGATGATGCGGGGGTGCGGCTGGTGGCGATAATGACGCCGCCGCATAATATCGCTTTGTATGCTCGTGAAAATATAGTCGATGAGCGGGCGGTCGCCTGTTTGATTGACAATTTTGGTGATATTGCGCCGCCTGGGGTGATGTCGACAAATGATTTGGCATTGCATTTTACCCGGGCATATTGCGCCGCAAAAGGGCTGACGCATGAGATTGTGAAGCGGCAGCGCATATATGAGCTAACGCAGATTTGCCCCGATATTCAGCCTATTGGGACGATTCGCCGCGCCAATGAGGGCGATATGTATTTTGTTCCGTTTTGGATAGAGGCTTTTTATAGCGCGGCGGATTTATACGGGAAAGACACCATGAATATTCCTCAGGATGCCCAAATATATCTCGATAGAATCAAACATGGCCAAATCTATATTCTGGAGGACGACGGCCGGCCGGTGTCTATTGCGGGGATAAATCGCGAGATGGAAACGGTTTGCGGCATTGGGTCGGTTTTTACTCCGCCATATTTTAGACAAAAGGGCTATGCTACATCCTGCGTGGCGCAATTGAGCCAAATCGCGCTTGATAAAGGTTTCACAAAATGTGTTTTGTATACGGATTTGGCAAATCCGACCTCCAATAGTATTTACCAGAAAATCGGCTATGAGGCGATTTGTGATTCGCTAATGATAAAATTTTTGTAATGGGGTGATTTTGTGGGCGCGGAATATTATTTGGGGATAGAGCTGGGCTCTACGCGGATAAAGGCGGTTTTGGTGGATGCGCGGGGGCAGCAGGCCGCCGCCGGGGGTTTTGATTGGGAAAATCAGCTGGTGGATGGACTTTGGGTTTATCCGCTGGATTTGGTTTGGGATGGCCTGCGGGGGGCTTTTGCCGCGCTGGTTGCTGATTTTGCGCGGTCGGTTGGCGGTTTTCCGCGGATTGGGGCTATGGGCGTTTCGGCGATGATGCATGGCTATTTGGTGCTGGATGCGGCTGGCGAGCAATTGGCGGAATTCCGCACATGGCGCAATACCGTCACCCATCAGGCCGCCGAGATTTTGACCCGTGCCTTTGATTTCAACATTCCCCAGCGGTGGAGCATTGCCCATCTATATCGGGCGATGGCGGGGGGCGAGGAGCATATTGGCAAAATTTCCCAGATGACCACTTTGGCGGGATATGTGCATTTTAAATTGACTGGCGAGCGGGTGCTGGGAATTGGCGATGCCTCGGGGATGTTTCCGATAGATTTCGCCACCGGGGATTATGATAAAAAAATGTCAAACATTTTTGATAATTTTACAGCGGGCTTTGGGGCGGACTGGCAAATTTTGGATATTTTGCCGAAAGTTTTGCCAGCCGGGGCTAATGGGGGTAAACTGACCCCGGAGGGGGCGCGGCTACTAGACCCGACTGGCGCGCTACCCGCGGGAATCGATTTTTGCCCGCCAGAGGGCGACGCGGGGACGGGCATGGTGGCGACAAATAGCATTTTGGCGGAGCAGGGCAATATTTCGGCGGGGACAAGCATTTTTGCTATGCTGGTGCTGGAAAAAAGCCTGAGCCGCCTATATCCCGAAATCGATATGGTGATGACCCCCGCCGGACTGCCTGCGGCCATGGTTCATTGCAATAATTGCGCGGCGGATTTGGATGCATGGGCGCAAATTTTTGGCGAGAGCCTTGAGCTATTTGGCGCGGATATTGACAAAACAATGATTTATCAAAAACTTTTTGAAATTGCTTTGGAGGGCGAGGCGGATTGCGGCGAAATATTTTCCTGCAATTATTTATCCGGCGAGCATATCACCGGGTTTGAGGCGGGGCGCCCCCTATTTTTGCGTAGTCCGAAAAGTCGTTTTACACTGGCGAATTTTATGCGCAGCCTGATTTTTTCCGCGATTGCCACCCTGAAAATCGGGATGGATATTTTGGCGGAGGGCGAGGGGATAAAACCCGCCAAAATCCTGGGGCATGGCGGATTTTTCAAAACCCCTGCCGCGGGGCAAAAGCTAATGGCGGCCGCACTCGAAACCCCGGTGGCGGTGATGGATTCGGCGGGGGAGGGGGGCGCATGGGGAATCGCGCTATTGGCCGCATATCGGGCAAATGGCGGCGGGCAAGGCCTGCCGGAATTTTTGGCGCGAAATATTTTTGCGGATGCGGCCATATCCACAATCCGGCCGGATGCCGCCGATATCGCCGGATTTGCCAAATATTTACGGGGCTACAAAAAATTGCTAAATGTAGAGAGGGCGGCGGTTGGTGAATTTTATGTATGATGATTTGAAACGGCGGGTTTTGGCGGCGAATTTGCTTTTGCCAAAATATGGATTGGTAAATTTTGCCTGGGGCAATGCCTCGCAGGCGGATAGGCGGCGTGGGGTTTTTGCCATAAAGCCCTCGGGTGTGGCCTATGAGGCCATGGGGGCGGAGGATATCGCGGTGGTTTGTCTTGAAACTGGCGAGCAGATGGAGGGGGGGCTGCGGCCATCCTCGGATGCGGCGACGCATTTGGCGATTTATCGGGCTTTTGAGGGGGTTTCGGGGGTGGTTCACACCCATAGCCTTTGGGCGACGATTTTTGCCCAGGCCGGCCGCGCCATTTCTGCTCTGGGCACGACCCATGCCGATTATTTCCATGGCGAAATCCCCTGCACTCGCCAAATGACCCCCGCCGAAATCGGCGGCGATTATGAAATGGAAACAGGCAATGTGATAATCGAAACTTTCACAAATCGGGGTATTTGCCCGGAAAATACGCCGGCGGTGCTGGTAAATAGCCATGGGCCATTTGTTTGGGGGGCGGATTGTGAAAAAGCTGTTTATAATGCGGCGGTGCTGGAAATAACTGCCAATATGGCATGGCATACAATCCAGCTAAATCCCCAAATTCCGCCTATCTCTGGCGAATTATTAGATAAACACTTTTTGCGCAAACATGGAGCAAATGCATATTATGGACAAAAATAAGGAGGATTTTAAATGAAAAACACACCAAAAATTAAGCCCGGCATTATTTCTGTTTCCCGGGATTGTTTTCCCATCGAGCTATCGGCGCGGCGGCGCGGGGCTGTTGCGGCCGCATATGGGGCGGAAATTTATGAATGCCCAATCACCGTGGAAAATGAGGGGGATATGCTCCGCGCCGCGGCGGATGTGCAGGCGGCCGGGGTGAATGCGCTGGTGGTGTATTTGGGAAATTTTGGGCCCGAAACGCCGGAGGTTTTGCTGGCGAAATATTTCGATGGGCCGGTTATGTTTGTGGCGGCGGCCGAGGATGGGGCGGATAGCCTGATTAGCGGGCGGGGCGATGCCTATTGCGGCATGCTGAATTGCTCGTATAATCTGGCTTTGCGCAAAATTCCTGCCTATATTCCGCCGTATCCGGTGGGCGACCCGACCGAGATTGCCAAAATGATTGATAATTTTATCCCAATTGCGCGGACGATTTTGGGTTTGTCGAAACTAAAAATCATTACATTTGGCCCGCGGCCGCAGGATTTTATGGCCTGCAATGCGCCTATTGCGCCGCTTTTTGATTTGGGAATCGAAATACAGGAAAATTCCGAGCTGGATTTGCTGGTGGCTTTTAACGCGCTGAAAGGCGACCCGCGCATCCCCGAAATTATCGCGGATATGGAGGCGGAGCTGGGCGAGGGCAATAAAATGCCCGGCATTTTGCCAAAGCTGGCGCAATACGAATTGACCCTGCTGGATTGGGCGGAGAAACACAGGGGCAGCCGGGATTTTGTGGCTTTTGCAAATAAATGCTGGCCGGCCTTTCAAACGGAATTTGGTTTTGTGCCCTGCTATGTGAATAGTCGGCTGGCGGCGCGCGGGATTCCGGTTTCCTGCGAGGTGGATATTTATGGCGCGCTATCGGAATATATGGGCATTTGCGCCAGCGGCCTGCCTGTTACATTGCTAGATATTAACAATACCGTTCCGGCGGATTTATTTAATGAGGATATTTCCGGCAAATTTCCATATAATTTAACGGACACATTTATGGGCTTTCATTGCGGAAATACGCCGATTTGCCGCCTGAAAAAAGGCGAGCTAAAGCATCAGCTGATTATGCATCGCCTGCTAGAGCCGGGGCGCGAGCCGGATATTACCCGCGGCACTCTCGAGGGCGATATTGCCCCCGGCAAAATCACATTTTATCGCCTGCAAAGCACCGCCGCTGGCGAGCTGCGGGCATATATCGCCCAGGGCGAGGTTTTGCCTGTGGCCACCCGCTCATTTGGCGGCATTGGTATTTTCGCTATTGCCGAAATGGGGCGGTTTTATCGCCATGTGCTAATCGCCGACCATTATCCCCATCATGGCGCGGTGGCTTTTGCCCATGTGGGCGCGATTTTGCATGATGTTTTCACATATCTGAAAATTCCAAAAATTTCCTATAATCAACCAAAAGCCCTGCCATATCCTGCCGAAAACCCATTTGCATAAATAAACCCTAAAGGAGGCTCTTTTATGCGCAAAGTTGAAATCGACAATGTAATCCCCGGATTGATTTTGGGGCAGGACATTTTTGAAACATGGTATAGCCGCGAGCCGATGCTGAAAAAAGGCAAGGTTTTGAGCGCGAAAACCATATCGCTGCTAAAACAGCGCGGCATTACGTGTTTTTTCACAAAAGAGCCTCTGGGGGTTGAGGGCGAGGTGGGGGATATTTCCCACCAAATCGAAAATCCTTTCGCGGTGATGAATACATCCATCACAAAATCGCGGCCGGCCATTGAGCCGAAAAATAAAAATGCGGCCATAAAGGCGATAAAGGATTTGCATATTTCTATTGCGGGGGTTGATGAGGAGTCGGTTCACACTGTTGTAAACGAGTTTGAGTTTATAATCGAGCGACTGTCAAAGGATATTCCCAGCAGCTCGGCCAGCTCTGTTAATGTTTCCGCAATAAAAAACGAAACCAAATATCCATATAATTATCGCCATGCCCTGAGTGTTTCTGTTATTTCAATGGCGATTGGCAAATTTTTGAATTTATGGCCGAATGAGATTGTGGAGCTGGGCAAATGCGCGGTTTTGCATGATATCGGCATTTTTATGATTCCTGATGAAATTTTAAACAAGCGCGGTCGCCTGGCGATAACCGAAGTCGAGCAGGTGCAAAACCATCCATTTTTGGGATACAGCTATTTGAAGAGGATGGATGGCATTAGCGATATTACCTGCGAGGGGATTTTGCGCCATCATGAAAAGCTGGACGGCACAGGTTATCCCGACGGTTTCCCGGCGAAAGACATCCCCCTTTGGAGCAAAATAATCGCCGTGGCGGACTGCTATGATGCCATGACCAGCGCGCGGCCCTATCGCGAGGCATTTGGCCCCGCCGATGCCTGCGAATACATAATGGGATACACCCATACCCACTTTGACTATGATGTGGCAAACGCCCTAATGCGGCGCGTGGAATTTTACCCGGTCGGCTGCTTTGTAGAGCTATCCGACCGCAATTTCGCCGTGGTGCTAAACAACGATCGCAGCACCCTGCGCCCAGTAGTCCGCACCCTTCGCACAAACAATATAATCGATTTATGTGACATAAAATATTTGACAACCACTATAAATCGGGTAATTCCCCATGATGAGGTTATGGCGCGGGTGAATAAATATTAGCCAAACGCCAATGCGGGCGGCCAATGGCCGCCCCTACAGGTTGTTAGCGATTTTATTAGTGTTTATTTGCGTGGATTCGTGGTTGTGAAAATTTCTTTTGCCTGTTTCGTAATTAAAGCCGAAGCAACACGTAGGGGCGGCCATTGGCCGCCTATTGCAAATCGGCGATAAATATCGGTTGTGGATATTGGGTTTTATCAGTCTTTATCTGTGTTTATCAGTGGTTGATAAAATCTCTTTTGCCTGTTTCGCGATATTTTCGGCGGTGAAGCCGAAGCGCGTGAAAAGCTGGGGGGCGGGGGCGGATATGCCAAAGCGGTTTATGCCGATGATGCGGCCGTTTAGGCCGGTGTAGCGTTCCCAGCCAAAGGGCGAGGCGGCCTCTATGGCGATTCGGGCGGTTATTTGCGGCGGCAAAACGGCATTGCGGTAATCCTCGTCTTGCTCGTCAAAAATTTCCCAGCTGGGTAGGCTGACCACCCGCGCCGCAATTCCCTGATTTGTGAGAATGTCAAAAGCATCACAAGCCAGATGAACCTCCGAGCCTGTCGCAATCAAAATCACTTTGGGATTTTGCGAATCCCGCAAAATATAGCCCCCGCGCAGGGCAGGGCGGCCATTTGTGGTTATGGCGGGGGGG
>Ga0209755_10001553_pt1 | contig 35034 bp, 30 predicted proteins | sample TergutCo191P1_FD_187301 | JGI IMG/M metagenome (GOLD analysis project Ga0209755, IMG submission 187301) | Cornitermes sp. P1 segment gut microbial communities from Petit-Saut dam, French Guiana - Co191P1 (SPAdes) (version 2) | ecosystem: Host-associated > Arthropoda: Insects > Digestive system... | reverse complement strand
GGCCGAATGGGAACGCAGATTTGGTAGTTAAGGCGGAGCGCATATGAGTTTTTTACAAGTTCAAAATCTAGTAAAGCGTTTTGGAAGTCAATATGCGCTTAACGATGTTAGTGTAAACGTTGAAAAAGGCGAACTGGTTTGTATATTGGGGCCAAGCGGATGTGGAAAAACAACTCTCCTGCGTATCATTGCAGGGCTTGAAAAATCGGATAGCGGTAAAATAATCATCGACGGCAAGGATTCAACTTATCTTCCGGCCGCCAAACGAAACTTTGGCATAGTGTTCCAATCATACGCTTTGTTTCCAAACATGACAGTTATGGGAAATATACTGTTTGCATTGCAACAAAAGGCAAAAGCAAGTAAGAGTGAGCTGGAGCTTAGAACCTTGGAAGTTTTGCGAATGGTGGACTTGTTTGAACACAGGAACAAATATCCCAGACAGCTATCCGGTGGACAGCAACAAAGAACTGCCTTGGCAAGAGCAATTGCGATATCACCATCCTTCCTGCTTCTTGACGAGCCTCTTTCTGCCTTGGATGCCAAGGTGCGCACAAAATTACGAGGCGAAATCAGAGCGATTCAAAAGCAGTTGGGGGTGACAACCATAATGGTTACCCATGACCAAGAAGAAGCACTCACAATGGCAGATACTGTAATTGTAATGAATAATGCGGTTGTTGAACAAACGGGCTCCCCAAGAGAAATCTACGGAAGCCCGGCAACTGCTTTCGTTGCAGGGTTTATTGGTTCTATGAACTTTATAAGCAATGAAGGCGCAACTTCAGCAATCCGTCCCGAAATGGTTAAAATTGTAAAACACGATGAAAGCTACGATTTTTCGGCAAGGATTTCGACCATTGAATTTAGAGGTCCGCTAGTTCGCTTATTTGGATACTTGAAGGATACTGAGGAGATTTGTGTGGATGTATCTTCTCAGGACTTTGATATTTTGAATTTACGAGAAGGGGCGTTAATGTTTCTGCAAATACCACAAGAGCATACATTGTCCTACCTTAATGCCATGGGTAAGGCGGTATGATAATGCGCATAAAAAACAAGCTGACACGGATTAATGCAGGTCAGCTTGTGGTTTTGTGTTCAATGCTTGCTGTGTTCGTTGTCATTATGGTTTTTCCTTTGTTTGCATTGTTCACCAGGGCATTTCAGAATACTGCAGGCGACTTTGTTGGATTTTATAACTACCTTGCCTACTTTGCGAATCCATCGCTGCTGCAAGCTTTATGGAACACCATAAATGTGTCCTTAACAACAACTTTCTTTAGTGTTGTATTGGGGTTTTTATTTGCTTATGGAGTAACTCGTACCAACATCAGGTTCAAGCGATTTTTTAGATACATGGTACTCATCCCTATATTTGTGCCAACTATTGCTCACGCTGTTGGGCTTATCTCTTTATTTGGGCGACAAGGGATTATTACTGCATTGGGATTAGAGATTCAGATATTCGGGCAATTGGGAATAATCCTTTCACACATCATTTTCACATTACCGCAAGCTTTTTTAATGTTTTATGTTACATTGGAATATGCTGACGGGCGTCTATACGAAGCCGCCGAGTCTATGGGAGTAAAGCCTATAACTAAGCTTTTTAAGATAACCTTACCGGAAGTTAAATATACATTCATTAATGCAATGTTTGTATGCTTTACACTTGCGTTTACCGATTTTGGTGCGCCCGTGGTTATTGGAGGCGGGTACAATGTGCTCGCTACAGATTTGTTTGTACAAATAACAGGTCTCTTCAACTTCAATATGGGTGCGGTAGTTGGTACATTGCTACTCATCCCTGCAATTTTTGCGTTTGTTGTGAATCGAATTACAAGTAGTGCAAACATGGGGTCATTAAGTGCAAAATCTACTAAGTTAGTAATAAAGAAAAGTGTTGCGCGTGACACGGTGTTTTTCGTATTTTGCTCATTTATAATACTTTGTTTCTTAGCCTTAGTAGGGGGCTTAGTGGTAAGAGCCTTTACAGTTTTTTATCCCTTTGATACATCTTTTACATTTTCAAATTTCCAATTTAGCACTGTAACCGGCGGCATTGGCAGCTTTTTCAACTCTCTGCAAATGAGTCTTATCACTGCAACAATTGGTACAGCCTTTGTGTTTGTATATTCTTATATGACCGAAAAATCTGATAGCTTTGACTTTTTACGCAAAATTGCAAAGCTGTTTTCTATGCTTCCGTTGGCATTACCGGGAATGGTTATTGGTGTTAGTTATATTTTCTTCTTTAACAACCCCAATAATCCATTTAACTTTGTTTTTGGAACAATAGGTATTTTGGTGATGGCTAATGTTTTAAGCTTTTTCTCCGTGCCATTTTTAACGGCAACAGGTGCTTTAAAAAAATTAGACAAAGAATTTGAAAGCGTGTCAGACAGTATGAGCATACCTAAGTGGAAGTTATTTGCACGTGTGACTGTTCCGCTTTCCTTTCCCGCTATTTTAGAAACATTTATGTATTATTTTGTAAGCTCTATGGTGACCATCTCTGCCATCGTGTTCTTGTACACACCACAGTTTAGAGTTGCATCAATTGCGATATCGCATATGCACGCAGAAGGAGTTTTTTCACAGGCGGCAGCAATGAGCCTGCTCATATTGCTTATTAATGTTCTGGTGAGGTTGATGTATGAAATTTCAAGTGCGATTCATAGAAAACGAGAAAAAAGGAGACAAGTATGAAAATCAAAACAATTATTCTTGACTGGGCTGGGACATCCGTTGACTTCGGCTCATTTGCCCCGGTTGATGCTTTCATGAGCGCATTTGAAAGCTATGGTATAAGCCCAACGGCTCATGAAACCAGAGCACCTATGGGTCTTGCAAAGCGCACCCATATAGCTATGATGCTATCAGGTGAGCGCCTTGCCGCCGAATGGATATCTAAATATGGTAAACCTCACACTGAGGCGGATATTGATAAGCTATATGAAAAGTTCGAGCCTGCATTATTTGGTGTACTGAAAAATTATGCAAAACCTATTCCCGGAGTGCTGGAAACAGTGGCTTGGATAAGATCACAAGGAATAAAAATCGGCTCTACCACAGGCTATACCAGTCAGATGATGGACATTGTGGTTCCTCTTGCAAAAGAAAATGGATATGCACCAGATCATCTTGTCTGCCCCGAAGATGTCGGCGGGAAGGGCAGACCCTACCCATATATGATATGGCGCAATCTTGAGTATCTGGGTTGCACCGATATTTCTGAAGTTTTGAAAATAGGTGACACTCAGGCCGATATGCAAGAGGGCAAAGCCGCAGGCTGTAAAAGCATTGGCATAATTGTTGGCTCAAGTGTATTAGGTCTATCGGAAGATGAACTATCCGCTCTTGACTGCAAAAGAAAAGAAAACCTTTTTGCCGCAGTTAGAGAAAAGTATTTTGAATACGGTGCTGACTTCGTAATCGACAGCATTAGCGAGTTACCAAAGCTTATACAAACTATAGGAGGCTAATAAAAAATGTTCGATTTTATTCCTGACAACCCATATATTTTGCTGACTCCCGGACCGCTGTCAACATCAAAAGGTGTTCGTGCGGCACTCTTACGCGATTGGTGTACTTGGGATGCAGACTATAACGAGTCTATTGTACAGAATATTCGCCGACGTTTAGTTGTTTTGGCAACATCTGATATAGAAAATTATACTGCTGTTTTAATGCAAGGTAGCGGTTCTTTTGCAGTTGAGGCATGCCTGGGAACAGCTGTGCCAAGAGATGGCAAACTTCTAATTTTAACAAATGGCGCATATGGTGACCGTATGGCGGAAATGGCGAAGGTTCTTAGCATCAGTCATACTAAAGTGGGGTTGGGCGAAGTAACAGCTCTGACAGCCCAAGACCTAGAAAAGATTTTGACAGATGACCCAGCCCTCACACATGTGGCCTTCGTTCATTGCGAAACCACAACAGGAATGTTAAACCCTCTCGAAGAACTCGCATCGGTTGTAAAAAGGTTTGACAAAACCCTAATTGTTGACGCTATGAGCAGTTTCGGCGGTATTCCTATGGACATAGGCAAGCTGGGAATTGATTATCTTGTCAGCTCGTCAAATAAATGCATTCAAGGTGTACCCGGTTTTGGATTTGTTATTGCAAGACGTGATAAACTAGACCAATGTGTAGGAAACGCCCGATCACTGTGTATGGATTTAGTCAGCCAATGGAGAGAAATGGACAAGTCCGGTAAATGGCGCTATACTTCACCAACACACGTTGTCCGAGCTTTCTATCAGGCACTTGATGAACTGGAAGCAGAAGGTGGAATTGCGGCAAGGTACAAAAGATATAGTGAGAATCATCGTATCTTGGTTGATGGTATGCGTGAACTTGGTTTCACACCCCTACTGCCTGATGATCTACAAGCTCCTATCATAACCTCGTTTTTATATCCCGATGAAAATTTTGAATTTAAGCCCTTTTATGAGGCAGTCAAATCAAAAGGATTTGTGCTCTACCCCGGAAAAATCTCACAAGCAGATACATTCAGAATAGGTAATATCGGTGAAGTGTATCCAAATGACATGAATAGGCTAATTGAGGTTATTAGAGAAACATGATAGATTTGCGCTAACCCAGATAGTTATGCTATACTTGACCTCAACAAAAAGCCTGACAGAATACAACCGGGCAGAGGGTTTTTAAATGTGCCCAAAATTTTCTGTCAAAATTTGAGGTTAGATGCATGGATTTTAAAGTAGTAAGCGAATTTAAGCCAGCCGGCGGACAGCCGGCGGCTATTGAAGCTCTTGTAAATGGTCTTGGTTTGGGCTTTGAAGAACAAACCCTGCTTGGTGTTACAGGTTCCGGCAAAACATATACGATGGCAAAGGTTATTGAAACCGTACAACGCCCAACACTTGTACTCGCACATAACAAAGCCCTTGCGGCACAACTCTGCGGAGAGTTTCGGGAATTTTTTCCAGATAATGCCGTGGAGTTTTTTGTGTCCTATTATGACTACTATCAACCAGAAGCATATTTACCGCATACCGATACATTTATCGAAAAAGACAGCTCCATAAATGCTGAAATTGAGCGTTTGCGACACAGTGCGACCTCTTCACTTTTTGAGCGGCGTGATGTCATAGTCGTATCATCCGTCTCCTGCATCTACGGCCTCGGCGACCCAATAGATTATTCAAGCATGGTTATCTCACTCAGACCAGGACAAGAGCGCAGCAGGGACGAATTGCTTAAAAAACTCGTTTCGATTCGCTATGAGCGAAATGATGTCGCATTTGAACGCAACGCCTTTCGTGTACGCGGCGACACCGTCGAGATTTATCCTGTTTATTCAAGAGAAAATGCTATTCGTGTGGAATTTTTCGGCGATGAAATTGAAAGGATAAGCGAAATAAATGTCATAACAGGCTCCCCACTAAGAACATTGGGGCACATAGCAATTTACCCCGCTTCCCACTATGTCACAACCGAAGAAAAAACGCAAAGGGCTATTTCGGATATAAAAGCTGAGATGAAAGGGCGTATTGAGCAGTTTGAAGCAAACAATAAACTTGTCGAGGCTCAGCGTATCCACCAGCGTACAATGTATGATTTAGAAATGTTAGCTGAGCTTGGTTATTGCAGCGGAATCGAAAATTATTCACGCATAATTTCCGGGCGTGAAGCGGGAAGCGCTCCTATGACTCTACTTGACTATTTCCCAAAGGACTATCTTATGTTCATAGACGAAAGCCATGTTACATTGCCTCAAGTCCGTGCGATGTATGCAGGTGACAGATCTCGCAAGGAAAGCCTTGTTGAATATGGCTTCCGTTTACCATCGGCGTTTGATAACAGACCACTTAATTTTGAAGAATTTAATGATCGCTTAAACCAAGTTGTATATGTTTCAGCAACGCCAGGGGAGTATGAGCGCTCACGCTCAAGTCAAGTTGTTGAGCAAGTTATCCGTCCAACCGGACTACTCGACCCGGAAATTTCAATCAGACCTGTTGACGGTCAGATTGATGATTTGATTGCTGAGATAAATACTAGAACAGCAAAAGAAGAGCGTGTGCTTGTGACAACACTCACAAAGAAAATGGCAGAGGATTTGACAGGCTATCTAAAAGGCGCAGGTATACGCGTACGCTATCTGCATCACGATATCACAACCACAGAGCGCATGGAAATAATCCGAGATTTAAGGCTTGGAGAATTTGATGTCATTGTTGGCATTAACCTCCTGCGTGAAGGTTTAGACTTACCGGAAGTTTCACTTGTTGCGATTTTAGATGCCGACAAAGAAGGCTTTTTGCGCAGTACAACCTCGCTTATTCAAACTATCGGACGTGCCGCTCGTAATGCAGACGGTCTTGTTATCATGTACGCCGACAGAATTACACCCTCCATGGCCGCCGCCATTGCCGAAACTGACAACCGCCGTGAAAGGCAGCGTGCATATAATGAGGAGCATGGCATCGTGCCAAAGACTGTCATCAAAAGCGTGCGTGAGCTCCTCGAAATTTCTAAAGCCGAGGGTCAGGCTCCGTCTGACGGCATGAAGATGACCAGACGTGAGCGAGAAGAGGAGATTACACGCCTGGAAAAAGAAATGGCTGCCGCTGCAAAACTTTTGGAATTCGAGTACGCCGCAGCCCTGCGTGATAAAATCATTGAACTTCAAGGCGGGAAGAAGTAGTGACATTTGTCACTGTTACTCTTTATAAACTTTATGTATAGTAGGTTCAGTAAGCACAAATACAAAAAGAAAAGAGGATTACCAATTGAAGAAAATTATAAAAAAAACAATGATAATTACGCTCATAATGTCACTACTACTGGTAAAGGTGGTTGTGGTTCACGGTGCATCTGAACCTCACCCGTTGCGTGCTGCTTTTGAAAACGCAGGAGCAGAGGTAAACTGGGTAAATAGACAAATCATAGTTACAATGGAAAATGGCGATGAGTGGGTTTTCGTTCCGAATGCAACGACTGCAACGCTTAATTTAAATGCCGTGCCCCTTTTAACTCCCATTTTTATAATCGATGGCGTTTCCTTTATCTCAGCTAGTGACGTGGCAACATTCTTAAGCAAAGACAGTGTCAGCAACAATGAAAGGGAAACTGCTGCCGATGAGTTTTCTCACGGATTAATGGCGCTTGACTTTGTGGAGTATATGAGCACTAACCTACCTTACCGTGCACCTTTTTCATATCGTGAAAAAGAAACTGCATTGTGGATTGTGGATGAGCTCCTTGCAATGGGTTTCGACACATCTGCTATTAAGGTGCAAGAGTTTAGTTATGATGATGTAAGCTGGTATAATCCGTTTGATTTTGGCTGGGAACTTGCCTATGAGTGGGGACAGGCAGACACCGTAACGCTCAGAGATGAGCGTATCAGTCAAAATATCATTTTGACAATTCCGGGACAGAGCGACAGATCTATCATTGTGGGTGCACATTATGACTCATACATCTCAGCAGGCGCAAACGATAATGCTTCTGGTGTAGCACTACTTATGGAAAATGCATATCGTATGCAACATGCAGAAAATTATCACACTATAATATATGTGTTTTTTGGCGCGGAGGAACTCGGACTATGGGGAGCACGTTATTACTATGACTCCCTAAAACCTGAGGAGCGTGATAATATCGTTTTGATGGTAAACGCAGATGGGTTGGTTAGCGGACCTTATCTTATGTATGCCGCGGCAATGGGTGTAGGGCCTGGTTTTGAAGTTCACCCTTTTGTGGTTGAAGCAATGATAGAAGAAGTTTTCGCTGAGATAGAATCGCATATAGAGCTGTTGGGAAGCTTTGAGACTCTTCTTGAAGTTATGGAAATGGATAGCATGGGAATAGAAACACCTGAACAACTTGTTGAGATTCTTGTTCTAGGAGGGTATGGTATACCACCTCTTGCTGTTCTAGCTATGTGGGAAACTATCCCCACCCCTGCCAGTGCACAAATTGATACTATTGCAGACTCACTGAATGCTCAAAATGACTTCAATCTCTTGGGCATGCCAAATGGAGTTGTTGTCCCAACAGATCAAATATTATTTTTAATGGAAGGCTATACGGTTCTTTATCTGGCCGGTCTTGCGGTCATGCCGGAAACACAGTCCACTATGGAGTTTATTCTTGTCAGAGAAAACGGCCTTTTCGGAGATTTTCTCCACACGGCCAATGATAATTTCGAGTACATAGAGGCAAAAATGCCGGGTATGATGGAAAATAACTTACGTGCTTTCAGTCTGTTACTAGAGGACGTATTGCTAACACAATTTTATTAGTGGCGAGGTGTCTACCGGCAATTATTATTACGGTCAGAAAAGTATTTGTGGTCAAATACGCTCCGCACACCACGCATACTAAACCCCCGACGTTGTCGGGGGTTTAGCGAAAAGAGAGGAAGATGGTCGGGTATCGCAAACGAGGGGATGTGGCGCTAACCGCATTAGGGGGAGGGAGGTATTGGCACTAATCTGTGCCAGATGGGATGAACGGTTGTCCGTCTCCCTCGTTCATGCTTACATAATAAGATTATTTTGCATACTTTATGTGAAATAATCTTAAATAATTTGTAAACTACTATATTTATGTGGGGAAGCGTATATATGGTTAAAACAAATGCTCTCTATAATATTTATAGCTTACTTTTTAGGATTAACTATGTCACGCCAGTCTAAGTCTCCACGGCTGAGCCCGTGAATCAAAACCTCAGCAGTTGCAATGTTTGAGGCAAACGGCACGTTATGTTGATCGCACAATCGAGCGATCTCCATAACAAAGGTTTGATACTCATCAACCGCGAGCGGGTCGCAGAAGCACAGCACCATATCAAGTTCGTTATATGCTATTCTCGAACCTATTTGCTGAACCCCGCCTTGATTTCGCGACATATATAGCGAAATCGGGAGTCCTGTCGCTTCGCTGACGAGCCGACCTGTAGTATTTGTTGCACAGATATCGTGCCCTGCCAAGATTCCGCAGTATGCAATACAAAATTGCACCATCAATTCTTTTCTTCTATCGTGAGCCATAAGTGCTATATTCAGAAAAACCGCCTCCTAAGTAAAGGTGCCGAGCCGACTGATCTCAGCTCCTCATTAAATTTAAGTATCACCGCTCAGCATTTCCTAACTACCACTGCCTAAGTGGAATCTCCTCACCTGATATGCGCCGGGCTATATCCAGATAATCATAGGCCGCGAATCTTTTTTTGTATAAAATGAGTGGCGTGTTTGCGTGGAGCGCTCGAAAAACAGATTTGTCTTCTGGTACGATTCCAATCAGTCTAGCTCCAACCATGTCGATTAAGTCGTCTATTGAGGTCTTGATGCGCTTTAGGTTTTTGGGAATTACTCGGTTTACCAAAAGGCGGATATCTTCCTTACCCATCTCTCTCACTATACTTGCTGCATGGTTTGCATCTCTCATTGCTGGGAACTCTCCTGTAGTAACCACAATTGACATGTCAGCATTAGAGACTGCTCTCCTAAATCCACTTCCGACACCCGACGGTGCATCTACAATACAAAAGTCAAACTCTTGCCTTATATTCTCAAACATCGATTTAAGCACTTGCTCATCTACATTCTCATAGTCATAAACTATAGGTGCAGCGAGGAAGAATAGATTAGGAATCTGTGGACTCTCAGAGCAGGCTTCCATAAGCTCAATATTTCCTCCGACTACGTCCATATAATCCTTAACGGCAAAATCCGTCATACATAGTGACAAATCGAGATTTTTAAGACCTGCATCAAAGTCTATACATAGCGTCTTTTTTTCGAGGGCTGCAAGGCAAGATGAAATTGCTGCCGTGGACGTTGTTTTTCCTGTTCCTCCCTTGCCGGATATAACAGCTATAACTTTCCCCATGTAGGCCCTCCTATCGCAAACATTCTTATCAATCGATTATATACAAAAAGCAACAACATTACAATCGTTTTTTGTTATATGTACATTCTACCTATCCCATTTTTTAATCATTGCATCAATTTGATCAGCAAATTTTGCCAAATCCTTATTTGCGCCGCCTTTGTTGCGTGTGATGACCTCTACAAGTCTTGTTCCAGTAAGCAATAGTCGGCGATAAACCGCTGATTCACGTGGCGCATCAGCTTTCTGCTCACTGCGATACACAAGTTCACGTCCCTCAAAAACAACATCTCCGGTCATCAAGTCGTGTATGGATGTGTATTTCGGCGCTACTGCGTCATACCCTTCGCCTATAAGTCTTGCTGTAAAGGTCTTACATATTTCATTTTCTCCGTGAACAACAAAAACTTTATCCGGTTTTTTTTCAAATGCGTCAATCCATTTAAGTAGACCTTCTCTATCCGCATGAGAACTCATGCTGCGGAAGTTATGGATTTGGCAGCGAATTGCAATTTCTTCTCCAAACAACTTTACCGCATTTAAGTCTCCGTCAACGAGAATTCTTCCAAGCGTACCAAGTGCCTGAAATCCTGTAAAAACAACGGAGCATTCTTGACGCCAAAGATTGTGTTTAAGGTGGTGCCGAATACGGCCTGCATCGCACATGCCGCTAGATGAGATTATGACCTTCGGTGTCCAGTCATCATTGAGCAGCTTTGATTCATCGGCAGATTCCACAAAATGCAAACCATCAAAAGAAAGAGGATCAACTCCGGTTTGGATAAGCGCAGTAGCCTCATCATCCAAATAATCCTTCAGGTCAGTTGAGTAAATTTTTGTACAGGCAGTGGCAAGTGGGCTGTCCAAATATACTGGAAAATCAGGTATGCTTTTTACCAGACCCCTTGCTTTGATTTCGCGAATATAATAGAGTAAATCCTGTGTTCTGCCTATTGCAAATGACGGGCAAACAACATTACCACCCTTCATTAATGTTGCATCAATAACCTTTGCAAGTGCCGCTACTGTGTCAAAAGACTTCTCGTGGCTCCTGTCGCCATACGTTGATTCCATTACAACACAATCAGCCTCAACTACATATTGTGGATCTCGAATCATAGGGTGATTTGGTGTACCTATATCGCCAGAAAAAACAACCTTTTTGCTATGGCTGCCATCTTTTAGCCACATTTCGACATATGATGAACCAAGCAGATGCCCCGCATCGATAAATCGGACATTCGCTCCGGCTACGATATCAATTATAGTATCATGGCGGCATGGCACAAGCATCGGAAAGACCCGTTCGGCATCAATCATAGTGTAAAGCGGCTCAGAGCCTTCATCTCCCGCGCGTTTTGACTTTCTGCTTTTCCAACCGGCCTCTAACTCCTGTATATGTGCACTGTCTCTAAGCATTATTTCTAAAAGCCGGCATGTCGGCTCGGTGGCATAAATGCTACCTTTAAACCCCTGCTTGACCAGCAAGGGGAGTCTTCCTGTATGATCTATATGCGCATGTGTTACTACAACACAATCAATTTCGCCTGCGTGAAAGGGGAAACTTTGTCCATATCCGTTGTCAGCACCTTGCTGTAGCCCGCAATCAACCAATATTTTTTTGCCGCCTACTTCAACACAGTGACAGCTCCCGGTAACTTCTCGTGCTGCGCCGTAAAACATTAGTTTCATAATTCAACCTCATTAGTTTTATTTACTTAGCCTTTTATAAAGTAACAGTTGCCAAAAGAATCTTGAATGTGGCAGTATTTTGACGAAAATTAGATTACCACGTATCGCGTATCATTGCAAGGCATACCCAGTGGTTTTCTTCTTTGCGTCCCCACATGGAAAATCCAAGCCCTGCGGCTTTGTCTGCTACGCTACTTTCTCTATCCAAAATAATTCCTGAAAGTATGAGGATTCCACCAGGTTTTAATATCCTTGGGACATCAGGCAAAAGATTGATAATAACATCAGCTATTATGTTTGCACAGACAATGTCATAGGTTTCTGATACAGGGTCTGTAAGATTTCCACAGATAAAGTTCACATATTCGGAGACATCATTTATCATGGCGTTATCACACGCTGTTTTAACTGCTATAGCGTCAATATCTATTCCAAGTGCCGAATTTGCCCCCAACAAAACCGCCCCGATTGCCAAAATTCCGCTTCCTGTGCCAATATCTAAGACAGTTATTTCTTCGTTTTCTTTTGATTTTCTATGATGATGATGGTTAAACATTGCAAGTTCAAGCATTTTAAGGCTAAGCCGGGTGGTTTCGTCTGTACCCGTGCCGAAAGCTCCGCCGGGTTCTATGCGGATAACCGCCTTTTCTCCGAAAGCACTCTTATCCCAAGGTGGGGCAATGACCAGATTTTCACCTACAGAAAATGCCTTGTAGTTTTCTCTCCAGCTTTTTTCCCAATCCTCGTTTTCCAAACTTGAAATAGCACATTCAAGCCTGCCATATATTCCACCGATGTCTTCTGCGCTGAGTAAGCTAAGCATCTTTTGGATTTCCCTAAGACTCTCCCTGCCATCTTTGTCATCAATCAGATACAGGGTAATTGTGGTTTCTGCCTCACTCAAACTCGAAAGACTTTCATCAAAGTAGTCCCACGCTCCATATTTGCCATCAAGCAGATTGTCAAAATCGGTATGATCCAAAACGATAAACGAGGGCTGTCCCAGCATTGTAAGCCCTGCTTCCAAAACATCAATACCATCGGTCGTGGTGAAAATATCAACTTTTATTAATTTTTGTTTTTCCATATACCCAACACTCCAAAAGAAGCAAAAAATACTGCAGATACTCCAAGTTGCCACCAGCCCACAGTCAGTATAACTGATCTCGCTTGGGCAAATAGTGATTCAAGAACTTGCCTGATAAACTCGCTGTCTACAAATATTGATATAATTGCAGTCAGTGACATACCAACAAGTATAACCACAACACCCGATATAAGCGATGCCATTCCGGCAGCGAAAAACGAAATGCGGATTTCACGCAGGTTTAATAAAAACATTAAGCCAAGGAGCAATACGCAAGCGAGTGAGAGAATTGCAAATGTACCGGGCTCTAAAATCCATCTAACGCCATCAAGATCCACCCCCACGGCGGACTCCACAGTTTCTATTTGCGGAATGTCAACCGTAATACTTTCAGGAACATTATGCGCTTCCAAAACTTCCCTTAGTTCTTCAATGTACTGCTCTTTTATAACCACACCCAATTCTTGTTCAAGATATTCTGAGTGCTCTCTGATGAGTTCAAAAATTGCCTCTTGATAAATTGTGATAGTCTCTTGCCTACCAATAAATGCCTCTATTAACTCCACTGCACTATCCGTGATTAGGTTTCTAACCAGCTCCCGATTTAGAACTTCACTTATAGTTTCCGGCGTAATTCCAACAGCTTCAATCGCCTCAATAATTTCCTCATCAACAATCTCCGTCAGTCTGTCATAAACTTCAAGCTCCTCAAACAAAAGTCGAGCATCAATATCCGTTACTATATTCGTGACTGTTTCCGTAATAGCCTCTTCACTTACAATATTTTGCACAACACCAACAAAGCTAGTCGCCAGTAACACAACTAACAATATGATACATAGAAAAAATGTAATAACAGGATGTCCTCTTCTCATATTTCTCCTAGTCTACCGAAAGTATCTATAGCCTTTTCCTGCCTCTACTTCACAACAACATTTTCATCACCCAGCATTTCTTTTAGTTCTACTATGAGTGCCGGATGTATCACACATTTTGCGCCGAGATTTTTTTTCGTGTCATTGAAATGTATAACCATACGTTGCTTCCCTGGGAACATGATGTGGATGAGCTTTAGTCGGTCATATTCATAGCTTTTTTCGCCCGGAAGTTTGACATAGAGGGTTGCATTAGCTGTTTGCTCAGGTGCTGTTTGATCTGTTTTTTTACCACGCTCCGGTTCTACATATTCCTGCGCCTGCTCACGCCCCATCTCACGCTCTGCGGCAGGACTGTTTTCGCCTGCTGCCACAGAGGCTGCATCTGTCTGTACTCCGCCGAATCCACTTATCGGCTTTAATGAATCAACAACAATTTGAGGGTCTCTATCATCGCGGATAGACAGCTTGCCGGTCACAAGAACCGGAGAGTTTGCCTGCATGTGCTGCCCCGATTCATCTATAATCCGCTGAAACGCCAGCAATTCAAGTCCACCGGAGCCGTCATCTATTTCAAGATAAGACATGAGAGAATTATTTCTTGTGGTTTTTGTCTTAACGGAATAGATTACACCAGAGACAGTTATTTTTTGATTATCCCTAAATTTAACAGTACCTTCCTCACGCGCACAGTCTGCTAAAATTTCGCCCAAGCTGACAGCACCTGCGTTTTTTATTAGATCTCTGTACTCATCCATCGGATGACCTGAAAGATATATTCCGGTGACTTCTCGTTCCATTTTCATGAGTTCGCTCTTAGGATACTCCTGAACATCCGGAAGCTCTATTCCGCTAACAGGCTCCTCTAGGGTTGCACCGGAAAATCCAAATAAATCCATTTGACCTTCAACATTACGCCGCATGTGATCAGAAACACTTTCAATAACCGTTTGTGTTATCATCATAAGTTGTCGGCGATTTGCGCCAAAACCGTCAAAGCCGCCGCATTTTATAAGACTCTCAAGAGCACGTCGATTAAGTGATCCACCATACATTCTCCTGCAAAATTCTTCAAAATCCGTAAACGGTCCATTTTTATCTCGTTCGGCGGCTACTTCTGAGATAAATCCACGCCCGATATTTTTTGCCGCCACAAGTCCGTATCTCAGGTCACTGCCGGAAACTGTGAACATTGCACCGGACTCATTAATATTCGGTGGTAGAAGCTTAATTCCCATTTCACGGCAAGCATCCGTATACTCAGCAACCGCTCCAGCACTGTCTAGGACCGAGCTGAGTAGTGCAGCCATGTACTGGTGGGGGAAGTGACACTTTAAATATGCTGTTTGGTACGAAACCATTGCATATGCTACCGCATGCGATTTATTAAAAGCATAATTAGCAAAAGCGTATATCTCATCATATACACTAGATGCTACTTCCTTTGAGACACCATTTGCCTCAGCTCCGCAAATTCCACGCTCCGCATCACCTTCGACAAAAGCTTTTTTTTCGCGCTCAATTTCAGCCATTTTTTTCTTCGACATTGCACGGCGAATCATGTCGGCCTGCCCGATTGAAAAGCCGCCCATTTTACGAAAAATCTCAATAACTTGTTCCTGATAGACTATGCAGCCATAGGTAACGGCCAGAATTGGCGAAAGCAAAGGGTGTTTATATGTTATTTTTTCAGGATTGCGGCTCCATTCTAAAAAACGAGGGATCGACTCCATTGGACCTGGGCGGTAGAGTGCTATTATCGCTGTGATATCCTCAATGCTTTTTGGGCCAAGACCAACGCAAACGCTTGTCATTCCCTGTGATTCAAGCTGGAATACACCCGCTGTCTTTCCAGCAGAGAGCATGTCAAATGTGGCTTTATCATCTTCTGGGATATTCTCAATTAAAAAGTCTGAATGTCCCGGTATGTTATTGCGAATATCTTGGACTGTGTCTTCAATAACTGTGAGATTACGCAGCCCTAGAAAGTCCATTTTAAGCAATCCCAACTCTTCAAGCGTGTTCATAGAGTATTGTGTCGCAATCGAATCATCCTTTTTCGATAGCGTAAGCGGAACATATTCACGCACGGGATATTTTGTTATAACGACTCCGGCAGCATGTGTTCCGGAGTCTTTCGGCATGTCCTCTATAGCCAGTGCTGTATCGATGACTTTTTTTATTCTTGTATCATTATCGTACATTGAGCGCAGTTTGCTTGAAGTCTTAAGAGCATCTTTGATCTTAATATTCAGGACATTTGGGATCTCGTTTGCCAGTTCATTTTCCTCTTGGAAAGTCAGCGCAAGAGCCTTAGAAACGCTGCGTATGGCGTTTTTAGCTTTAAGGGAGTTAAAAGTGACAATTTGTGCAACTCTATCCGCACCATACTTTTGTTTTACATATTCGATAACCTCACTGCGCCTGCGTTCGCAAAAGTCGATGTCTATATCAGGCATGCTTATACGCTCAGGATTGAGAAAGCGTTCGAAATATAGGCTATATTTTATGGGGTCTACAGTTGTGATTCCCAGACAGTATGAAGCCACGCTGCCCGCCGCCGAGCCTCTTCCCGGACCAACAGGGATACCCATATCCTTTGCATAAGCAATAAAGTCCGCAACTATAAGAAAATATCCCGTGAAGCCCATATCTGCAATCATATCAAGTTCATAATTAAGACGCTTCGCGACCTCTTGGTCGTTCGTGTCATAAAGACGCTCAAACCCAGCAAAGCATAGTTTTTTTAGATATTCTTCCGGACTATCTTCTCCTTCCGGTAACGTAAACTCCGGAAGGTGAAGCTTTCCAAACTCAAAATCGAGATTACAAAGCTCAGCTATTTTTACGGTATTATCACACGCCACCTGTGCATCAGGGAACAATTTTCGCATTTCCTCTTCAGATTTTAGATAAAGCTCCTTAGATTCAAAGTGCATTCGGTCTTGGTCATTTATGGTTTTTCCCGTTTGAATGCACATCAAAATATCTTGAACCTCTGCACTGTCACTATCAATGTAATGTGCATCATTTGTAGCAACTAGGGGAATACCAGTCTCACGGTGGATTTTCATAAGACCTTCAATAATTTCCGGTTGCCCCGCAAGGCCGTGGTTTTGAATTTCGAGGTAATAGTTTCCCTCTCCGTAGATTTCCAAAAATTCCAACGCTTTTGTCTTAGCATCATTGTACCTTCCGGCAGTTATGAGCTTGGGGATTTCTCCCGACATACACGCTGACAAGGCAATAAGACCACTGCTGTTTGCTCGAAGAAGCTCCATATCAACACGCGGCTTAATATAAAAACCTTCTGTAAAGGCCGTGCTTACTAGGTTGCAAAGGTTTTTGTACCCGATTTCATCTTTGCACAGCAAAATGAGGTGGTGACGCTCTGAGTCCAAATCGTAGTCCTTGTCAAATCTTGTACGCTTTGCCACGTAGACTTCACAGCCGATTATCGGTTTTATTCCCGCATTTTTCGCTTCTTTATAAAAGTGAACAGCGCCATACATAACCCCGTGGTCAGTCACAGCTATGCTTTCCTGGCCCAACTGTTTTGCTTGCGCCACAAGGTCTTTTATCCGGCACGCTCCATCAAGCAGACTATATTCACTGTGAACGTGCAGGTGTACAAAGGCCATGATTTTTCTCCTTTCAGTGCTCAAATTCGTAGATAGGGAATCTAAAAAGCTGTCAAATCCCGCACAATTTCACCAGCCATTATAATTCCAGCGACAGGCGGCACAAAAGCTACGCTGCCGGGGATTGCACGCCGTTTCTCGCAGTGCTTAGAACTCTCGGGAGAGCAGATGCAATTATGTTTACAACTAAACCGCTCATCATCGGAAGGTGTGAGCGGTTCCTCTTTTGAGTAGACCACTTTTAGAGCCTTGATTCTCCTGGATTTTAATTCTCTGCGCATTACCCTTGCAAGCGGACAGACAGAAGTTTTATAAATATCCGTAACCTCAAGTTGTGTCGGGTCAAGCTTATTTCCCGTTCCCATACAGCTTATTATTGGAACACCGACACTCTGTGCACCCTCTATAAGCAAAAGCTTGGCAGTTACCGTATCCACGGCATCTAAAATATAGTCGTATTTGGACAAATCAACATCAGGAGCAGTGTCCTTCCCATAAAAACAATGAATCCCACTCACCTGCGCCGAAGGATTGATTTCCATTATCCTCTCGGCCATTACATCTACCTTATCACGCCCCACGGTCTTGTGTGTGGCAATAACCTGACGATTTATATTGGTAAGGCAGACAGTATCATCATCGCAAAGAGCAAACCTCCCAACACCTGTCCGTGCCAAAGCCTCAGCAGCAGCCCCGCCAACACCGCCGATACCGAAAATAGCAACAGACGACCTAAAAAGCTTGTCCATCGCATCTTTACCCAAAATCATCTCTGCCCGTGAAAACTGATCCATTATATACCTCGTGAAACCAAAATAATTGCCATCAGTATACCACTTACTTACATGTAGCACAATCTTTACGCAGAGAGAGTGCGAGAGGTTATATAAAAATCTCTTGACAAACAGGTCGAGGTGAGTTAGACTTGCGTTAGGTCTAATTTATCTAGACCTGATAGGAGGAAAAATATGAGACCTGAATTTAGATTAACAAATGCCGAGACAAGGCTTGCAGAGCTGATATGGAACAACGAACCAGTTGCATCTATGGAGCTGGTACGATTGGCGCAAAGAGAGTTTGGTTGGTCAAAATCAACGACATTTACTCACTTGAAGGCTTTGGTTGAAAAGCAAGTAGCAAAAAACGACAATTCTTGTGTATCCATGCTTTTTACACAAAAGGAAATCATTGCAAAGCAGAGCTGTCAATATGTGGACGATGCTTTTGGAGGCTCTTTACCAATGTTTGTTGCATCATTTACAAGTAGCAGAAAACTGTCGCCGAAGCAAATCAGCGAAATTAAAAAACTGATTGATAGACATGAGGAGACTTAAATGGAGAATCTATTTTTAACGGTCTTGAATATGAGCCTTACGGGAGCATTTGTGATTACAGCTATTTGTCTGGCTAGATTGCTTCTTAAAAAAGCTCCAAAGATCATCTCATACTGCCTTTGGGCAGTGGCTTGGTTTAGATTAGCATTTCCGATATCAATAGAAAGCGCACTGAGTCTCATACCGTTCAGAGCAGCACCAATACAACAAATAGCGCCAACACCCACTGTGACAGTGATGCCGCCGAACATTATAACGCAAGTAGTGCCAAGCGCAGAGAGCGGGACTTTGATAATGACTGATACGGCAGGTAGCATAGTCTCATCAGCAGCACAAACTATTAGTACTGACCCCATGCAAATATTGTTGACAGCTGGAGCATATGCATGGTTAGTCGGATTTGTGCTTATGTTGGTATATGGTTTGACCTCTTATATTCGACTCAAAAATAAAATGAAATCGGCAATTCCAGCGGAAGCTGACGTTTACGAAACAGATAAAATCAGATCGCCATTCGTGTTGGGCTTTTCAAAGCCTAAAATATATATCCCGAATGGCCTGTCGCTGCAAGAGCGCACATATATAATTCTGCACGAGCGGACTCACATACGTCGGTGTGACCATATTATAAAGATAGCTTCTTACTTTGTTCTTTGCCTACATTGGTTCAATCCACTTGCATGGCTCGCATTTTTACTGATGGGTGCAGATATGGAGATGTCTTGCGATGAGCGCGTGATGAAGGAAACAGGCGGTGCGGCAAAAAAAGAGTATTCAGATTTATTGCTGTCGCTATCGGCTAATCACAGAGTAATCGGAGGAAGTCCTCCGGCCTTTAGCGAAGGTGGACTTAAAAGTAGAATAAAAAATGTGCTAAGCTTTAAAAAGTCATCAAAAATTGTTGTTGCAGTGGCAATTGCTTTTGCAGCTGCACTGAGCATGGGACTCTTAGTAAATGGCACAGGGCAGGCAGAAAGTAACATTTTGCCTGACGAGTATAGCACAGAGATAAAACTGACCACCGACACCACAAATGAGCAGGGACACATCGAAACAACCGATTCGCTCGATTTCCGTTTTAGAAATAATATGGACCACCCAATAATAGATGTCGGCGTGAATGAACGAGAACTTTTTGACAGCCTTTTCAAACCAAGTGTGGGCAATGATATGAAACAAGATACGCAAGTTGTACAATTTGTACAAGAGGACAGAATTTTTGGAATAATAAGAGAAACAACTAATGTTTATTACACATCCACAGCAGAACATCCCATTGGCCATGAGTTTGGCCATGGCGATAGTGGACAGATATTCCCGGGGGCAGTGGTTGAAATAATTGGACCTTGGGATAATGGTCGTGTTCAAGTAGTGGTAACTTCCGAAGGTGGGCCTGATGCACATAATGGCTGGCAAACCTGGAAGTTGTGGATTGACGTAGGTGTGGTTGATGTTGTAGACGGGGTAATGGTCATGGTCACGTGGTAGGTAACTTCCGAAGGTGGGCCTGATGCACATAATGGCTGGCAAACCTGGAAGTTGTGGATTGACGCAGGTGCGGCCTATATTATAGACGGAATAATAGAAAGTTCAGAACGCTGAACAAAGCTGTATGCCCTATTATATTTAAATTCAGCGGGCTACCCCACAGTTGGAGGCGTGAAAATAACTGCCAGCGACCTAGCCTTGCACTCTGGGGTAGCGTCCCTGTCTGCATATGGAGCAACCAGTTCTTGGATTTTTGCGGACAGCTCTTTTAACTCATCATATGTAGCGCAAAAAGGTGTAACCCTAAACCCTGAACCATCATTTAATATGTCGATGTCATCTTGCTCACTATAAGCCTTAAATTCATTTAGCAGACCTACGGTAAACTGCTGAAACATACTAAAATAAGTCTCGCCGGAGTTTTCAGCAAGCATCTTTTCCACATCAGCGGCAAAATCAATAGCTGACGCATAGACTTTTTCTGTGACATTTCTAACTTTGCGCTCTTCGACCACGCTCAAAACTCCGTCAGAAACCATTTTGTTAAGATAGCGATACAAAGTCGCTTGAGGAATGTTTTTGTTTTTCTCCGCCAAAACTTTTGCAGTAGTTTTACCTTGGGTTATGACTTCCAGCAGAAGATTATTTTTTATGGGATTTGTCACGCATTCCATAAATTTATCATGCATGGGCATTTACCCACTGTGCCATATCTGCAATTACATATTCTTCCACATGCCGCTCCAACTTATATTCTTTCATAAGCTTGCTTATTTCACTATAGACGGATGGCATGAAGCAGTGGTTTAGATTGGGGTAAAGTGTAAAAGTTACATCGGGATGATTTTCCAAGATTTTTTTGTAGCCTTCAAAATCTTTATCAGTAAGGACTTGTAAATCTTTATCACCATGCATTACCAAAATCGGTTTGGTTGAGCTTTCCAGATATTCAGCCGGAGACTTTGCGCCCATTTCCTTTAGGTAATAAAGTGTTGTACCGCCTGCAAAACGAGTGTTTTTTGCCTCTTCGTCACTCATGGTGGAGATTTTAGCCAAATTTTCTGATATCTTTTTAATCTGTTTGCCTGCAATCCACTTCACAAAGCCCTTTGAAGAATTCAAATACTCAGCTTGCTGCTCTTTCATAATATCTTCAAGCCTACGGGGTGAGCCGGCAAGTATAATAAGTCCGGAGAAATTTCCGCCTTCGGCATCAATGCGCGGAGCCAGCATACCTCCCAAACTATGCCCTACAATAAAGGTTTTATCCGGATTAATACGGGAATCTTGTCTAAGCAGTTCCGCTGCGAGAACGGCATCTTCAATAACCTCTTCTTTGACAGTAAGACTGTTGCCAAGTGTTTTCACCATTTGTTTACCGTAGGTAAGTGAACGCTTATTATAACGAATAGACGCTACACCAAACTTAGCTAAACCTTCTGCGATATCCTTAAACGGGCGGATACCCTTAATTTTTTCATCCATATCATGGGCACCTGACCCCTGCACCAAAACCACTGCCGGATATGGCGACTTTCCTGTATCCGGAATAGTAATCAACCCATCAAGTGGATAATTGCTACCGATTGTGACTTTTTCTGTAATCATTTTAAAAACCCTCCTACATTATCAAAATTAATTATCGACATGATTATATTATCATATCGATAATATGAAGTCAAACAAAGAAACTTGGCATGCCTAAAAGTGCTTTTTAGTGATGCGCCGATTGCAACAGATTAAACCGTATGGTATTATAAAAAAATAAAAGCCGCTACCTCGAATTGAGTTAGCGGCACAAATGCCGAAATAACAAGGAGAACATCATGAAATTCAAACAAGTACACACAAATATAAACGTATTGGATGTCGAAAAATCAATCGCATTTTACCAAAAGGCGCTGGGATTGGCGGTTACAAAAAGAAGAAAAGCCGATGACGGCAGTTTTGAGCTGGTGTTTGTATCAGACAGTCCCGCCTCAAACCCAATTGAACTTACATGGCTGCGCGACCAAGAAAAACCGTATGATCTTGGCGACAATGAGTTTCACATAGCATATGTTGTTGATGATTACGATGCCGCATATGCATTACACAAAGAAATGGGTTGCATCTGCTATGAAAACACATCGATGGGATTGTATTTCATAGAAGATCCAGATGGATATTGGATAGAGATTATTCCAATGAAGTAGCAGGTGTTCAAGCAAATTGGGTACACATTTCTTGTGTACTACCTGTGCAAGAAATAATCATGCTATCGTATGACTTTTTATCTGCCAAACTCTTATGTTTACGTTTTTGTGTTTTTTCCATAATGTCTTGACATCCTTTGCGCTCGCGAATAGCCTCATATGTAAGGTGGTTCATGGAAGCGGTCATAATCAAGGCCGTACCGACCCCATTTGTAGCGAATACTCTGTCCATAGTTGCTCTAGTCTCCTTTCAAAGAACCTTTGGATATTGTGTATGCAAGTATAGCGCTTATGAAAGGAATGAAAAAGCATATTCATTTGAAAAACATAAAATTCATTGCATTGTTTGCTCTTTTGTGCTACGCTCATTTCTGAGGAGTGAGAGATATGCAATCTGATATTCCAAGACGACTTACATATATGCAGTTCCTACAGCGAGAAAATTATACCCGCCACCACAAGTATGAAGAGGAAATGCTTCAATTCGAATATATAAAAAACGGAGATTTACGCGCAATAGATCTGGCGGTAGATAATTTTATGTCAGATGTCACGGGGAAATTATCCGATAATCCGCTACGCAACGCACAATATCTGTTCATTTGCGCAATGACGCTTACGACAAGGTATGCCATTGTTGGTGGAATGGAACCGGAAACAGCATACAACACTAGCGACTTATTCATTCAAACTGTGGATAAATGCAAGAGTGTTGACGAGGTAAAGTTATTACATCGTGAGATGACAGTACATTTCACAAAGCATATGGTTAAATTAAAAAAGCAAAATGTTTTTTCAAAGCCTATAATCATTTGTCTCGATTACATATACGAAAATTTACACGCAATTATAACGGTCGAAGAGTTGGCAAGAGAAGCCAGAATCAGTCCGGCATATCTCTCGACACTCTTTAAAAAAGAAATAGGAATGTCTGTTTCGGAATACATACGACGCAAACGTGTGGAAGCTTGCGAGAATCTGCTAAAACACACCGACTACTCGTTGTCTGAAATCAGCGAATTCTTAGCATTCAGTTCCTACAGCCACTTTGCAAGCGTATTTCACAAATATACAGGGGATACGCCAAAGGTGTATAGGAAAAAATATTTTAGGACAAGCGCTATGGAAAGTGAGTATTTGCACAGATAATAGTGCAGTATGTCATAAGAAAAAAGAACGGTTTATATAGTGGGAAAGGTGTGAAGTTATGGAGAGAAAAGTAACAGGTTGTGATGCAGCTAATGCAGTAATTAAAAGGGTGGATGAATTGATACCACTCAAACCGCTTGTTTTGGATGAAATACCAGTATTTACAGCGGAGGATTACCTTGAACGGATTAATCTTCTGCTGGAATTAGGAGAAAGAGAAGGTGCTACTCATCTCGTTGTGTATGGAGATCGGGAGCATTATTCTAACATGGAGTATTTGACAGGATATGACCCTCGATTTGAAGAGTCGCTGTTGGTTTTGAGTCGTGGTAAAAAACCAATGATTATTTTAGGCAATGAGGGAATGGATTATGCTGAAAACATTCCATATGACATACAGATGGAGCAATATTCTACATTCAGCCTTTCGGGACAATTTCGAAAAAAAGTGGATATGATAAAACTTTTTGAAGATGCCGGGATTAACTCATCATCATGTGTTGGTGTAATTGGATGGAAAATCTTCACTGAGCTAGACTTTGAGTCTTACAGGACCACATTTGATTTGCCTTACTTTATTGTAAAACTTCTTGAAGAAGCGGCAGGGGAATCAAACCTGTTTAATGCTTCGCACCTAATGACAGGTCACGAAGGGGTTCGGCACCAACTAAGTGCTAAAGAACTAATTCTCTGTGAGATTGCGGGAACAAAAGCATCGCGAAATACTCTAAGGGTGCTTCAAAATCTCAAACCAGGCATCAGTGAGTTGGAAGCATCCGGATACTTACAAATTGACGGTGCGCCGCTATCAACACACCCAAACATTAATTTTGGAACCCACAATGTTTGCCTTGGTTTGGCTAGTCCAACTCAAAATAAAAAATTGGAAGTGGGCGAAAACATCTCAGTAGGCATGGCATATAGACGCGCTCTTATACACAAAGCCGGTGTATACGCAAATAATGCCGAAGAACTTAGCCAAGAATACGCATCAGCGGTAGAAAATCAGTTTAAAGACTATTTTTGTGCAGTGGCAAAGTGGTATGAAACGGTTGCGGTTGGCGTTACAGGCGGGGAAGTCTATGATGCAGTGGAAGGAGTACTAGGTGATTTCGCAAAATATGGTATAGGGCTTAACCCAGGGCACCTAAGCCACACAGATGAATGGACAAACAGTATGTTTAACAAAGGCAACAGTGCAAAAATTAAATCAGGTCTATCTCTCCAGTGCGACATAATAGCTGTTCTGCCAAAGCCAAAGCTTTTTATCCACGCCGAGGATAGTCTGGTTGTAGGTGATGCAAAGATGAGAGAAGAGATAAAAATGCTGGCTCCGGCCGCATGGGAGAGAATCGCAACTCGTCAAAAATTTATGAGAGAAGTGCTGAAGATAAACATTCCAGATGACATCATACCCACATCAGATCTTCAAGGAGTATTCTGGCCGTACATGGCAGATCTTAATACCATCTATACGATGAAATAATCCGCCGATTATGGAAAGAATAAAAAATGATAGTCACAATCTATGGTTACGATGATTGTGTTATCCATAGAGTATTTCCCGTGTCATAACACCTCCGACACGCACACTACAAATTCATGCACCAGAGTAAACCTATCAAAATTCCCGGGGCTGCGCGGGAAGATTATATCCTTTTGAAATCTGTAGTTGCCGCTTTGCAGCTCCCCAAGATTCCATTGCCAATCTATTGTGATTGTATCGGTCGTGCTGTTTGGGAGAAGTGAAAATCCCTCATCTGTAAAAATCCAATCCCAATCAATGATTGGCTCTACAAGCCCCCACAAACCATTGGGCCTTACCATCAGAGCATAACCTGAGCCAAAAATATATTCCCTATCTGACGGATTTTCCAAAACAAATGAAATACCGGTTGCTGAAACATTTTGTACAACCATTCTCACAGAAGTTGCAGCAGGCTGCGATTGCCCCTGAGGTGGGGGTACAGGCACAAGCTCTGCAGGGGCATAAATAAGGGTCAGCCCATTTGCAATTAGTTCCCCAATTGTAACTTTTTCCCGCTCTATCGCCTGTCTTAGTGACATACGCTCACCATCTGCAAAAGTAAGCATTATGCTTCTTGAACGATATGATGACAAATAATATCTCGACTGCCCATCCTCAAATATAAGTTCAAGTGCAGCCGGAGCCGGTCCGTAATACTCTTCAATTGTAAAGCGCCTGCTTATTGGCTGCTCATTAGAGGGCTCTTGCTCCGGAGGGGTCTGCGGCGCTGTCACAGGTGTCGTTGGTGGCTCAGTCGATTGCATCGGGTCTGTTGGGTTGGTAGGCTCTTGAACATAATGTGAAGCAGTTGCATAAGGACTGATGACATTGCTTCTGGCACCTATCTGAGCAGGGTTTGCATCATGCATAGCAATTTCGCTCATATTTTCAAATTCGGTAATCCTAAGTACACCGTCCATCATACTTTCCTGTATATGAAAATACCTTACAGTACCATCTGTGTCAGTAAAGGACACTCCAATACGAGGGATGGGTCCCCAATCGCTCCATGCTTTTAGCTTAAATGGAACTTCCGGCGTTAAGTCACCTACAGAATATATAACCTCGTCTATGAAGAAGGAAAAGGTTGCATCTTCGTCTACATCCCAATCTGCAAGGTCAAAAGAATTACCAACTCGTACAAATTCAAAATTTGTTATTGGAGTATCAGTCCAAATTATCATATAAACTGCTTCTTCTACATAAATAAACTCACGGAAATTTTCATATCTGCTGATCAGTTCTTCAGTTGCAAAGTCAATTTGCAACGTTGCAGGTTCGGTCTGCACCTCGTTTTCACCGGTATCTGTTTGGTTGCCATCCACGGCTTCCTCATCTTCCTTTAGATGCTCCCCCTCCGGTGCCTCACTCATCACACCCGGCGCTTGGTAAGCCTCCTGCCTCTCAGGTCCGCAAGCTGTCAGCATGAGGATAACACAAATCCCTAAAATTATACTTACAATTTTTTTCATTATCATACTCCTGAAAATCTACTCACTGCCTTTTGCATGGTCAATTATCTAAATCAGACGAAATTCTTTCCTGTTTTGTTCCATTATATTTGTAAAAAGCCACCAAATTCAGTCCTTTTATTCGTCACACTCCATCCTTAAAAGGTTAAGTGTAACATCTTTATTTTTGGATTGATACTTAACGACATTTTTTCACCGCCATTTTTAGGTACTTTATCACCGGCATTGACACTAAAGCGGCACATGGCTGAGTATTCCGGCACTCATTGAGCCACCAGTCCGGTGGCAGAGAGCCACTATTCCGGAGCAATAGAGCCATCCAAGACTACATTAATACGAACTCACATCTCCATGTATACTGTACAAATGCGCCAAATGGTGCAAATACAGTTTGGAGGAGGTCATGATATGACCAAGTACCGAGAAATCATAAAACTAAGGAGTCTTGATTTCAGCGAGCGGAACATAGTGTCAAAAGCACAAAAGCAATAAAAGAAAAATCTGCAGAATGCCGCAGAGCGGCTATTCCCCTCACCGTGATGATATTGCGGTTAGTCCAATATCGAAAATGCACCGCATTTACTTATTCAAAACATACCGTGTGTTCTTGCCGCCACCCACAGTCCGAATCTCTCCCTTACTTGTCAAGCCTTTTAAAACACGCACAGCCATTGCTTGCGATACTGACAACGCCGATTCCACATCTTTCCTAGCGATAAACTCCTTATTTTCAAGCAACTCCAACACTGCACTCTCATTTTCGCTTAATAAGGCTCTTTCGGGAACTTCATTAGAATTCGGCAGGGTAATCTTAAAGGCGTTGTCAGTGATTTCAATTTGCGGCTTGGCGGCAAAGCCCTCATAGCTCTGCATGATTTTTGGCATACCAGTCCCGTATGCTTCTATCAGCGTAAGGCGATAGAATACATTGGCAAGGTTTTTATTTCGGGCTATTGAAATGCCAAGCATCATATCGTCAAAGGTTATTCCTCTGACAAGCCCGCCGATGGAAACAAATTCGATGCGGTCATCGAAAATGCTTATTAGTGTGCTGTCGCTGAAAGCATAGTCCTTATGTACCAGAGCGTTTAGTAACGCTTCTCGGACTGCTTCGGGCGGATAATCCCTTTTGTCTAAACGCCGCAGTCCACTTATCTCCGAGCGGGTACGGTTATAGCGGTCAATAAACTCATATATATCGTTAAGTTGCTTTAGCAAAGAACCATAAAACTCCCGCCTATCTTTGAATACCACCTTAGTTGTTCCCTCAAAGACAGCAAGTTTTACCGTGTGTACGCACTGGTCGGACAAGAGCAATCCTAGATTTGTATATATCCCATCGGAGTTCATTAGTCCAAGTGTTTTTTGCTGACTTTTCCCAAAGGAAACATTTTCAAGCTTAAATTCCTTTTCAGCATAGGCAAACGTCAACTCTTGATTAAGTGAGCGAGTTTCCTCGTATTTCTCACCATCAGTTTCTTTTATCATGCGCAAAATCGCTGTTTCTGTTGCGGGAACACTTGATGCCCCCTGCCTTACATATACACCCTCTGGACGTATACCCTTACTGGAAATGTAGTATGGACATGACGAGCCTTTTTGCACAACAATTTTGATAAGCGCTTTGTTATCAACGGTTTCTTGCGTGTAGTCTACGAACATAGTTATATCAGGCTTTACGCTATCACGAATAGCATTACTCGCTTTCAACATCGTGCCGTCAATATCTTCTACGCCATATGCACCACCGATGTTGTCAATGCCAATATAAAGTGTGCCACCGCTAGTGTTTGCGTAGGCGATGACAGTTTTTATTATGTCCGATGTATATTCCCTCTTAAATTCTGTTACTGCATTTTCAACAAAAGACAAATGATGCACCTCACTTTCTGATACATTCTGCTACTATTCTAATCATTCTAATCATTCTTGTCAATGGCATTAGCAAAAAAATAGCAAGGCTCATTAAACATGCTTCGCATGATATTTTTAAGGACATAAATGTTCATATGGTGAAGCGCAAGCACTAGAGCGGAAAAGTGATAGTGCCTTAGTTAATAAGACTCTGACAGTTAGAAAGCCAATGCATTATAAAAATACAAATGAATGAAAAAGAGTGCAAACTCCTTTGAAACACAAGGGATTTGCACTCTTAACCGTTACTCCCACTCGCTAAGTTATATTGAATGTTAAACATATTTGGTTAGGTGTTTTAGCTCTATATCGCTTCTGGTGTCCAAATTATCTATGTCGCATGGGGCTTACAGAGCTTTTAGTATCAAAAAGGTATCAAAGTTTAGTTGATCACTTGGAAAAAGCTGAGCTGTTTTGCGTATGCTATTTACTGTGGTGCAGTATTACGTGTTATGTTCTCTGCATTAGCCAGTTTTGATATTGAATATCCAAAATCACCATTCTGTCTTATCAGGACTTCCGCGTTCTCTGAGATTTCTACTGATTGTTTAGTTATTTCACTTCCAATATGCTCATTATAAGCAGGGATGTTTTCTTGACAGACAGAGCGCTTCAGTATTTCTCCAGAGGTTGTCAACATAACATTACCAATGGGAAATGCTTTATCAGGAAATTTAGTGACAGTTGTAGTTTTATTGTTGTAATACAAATGTATCTTTCTATATACGCTTGAGTCAAATTTCATAATAAAACCGGCAAGGGCGTCGAATTTAATCAACCCTAATGATTCTAAATCACTTAGAGACTGAAAATCAATCCCAATTTGTTGTAGAAAGTTGCTTTCTGAGTCAAAAAACAACATCACTTTTGCCTCAACATTAGGGCTGAAGCCCTGATCTGTTTCTAATACAAAATTCATAGATAGCGAACAAATATTTGCGAATAATTCTGCTTGCCCCTTTGTAATTTCCGAGAGGATTCTCACTACATTAAAAGATGTGCTGTTTGGAGCTTCAAATTCGCCAGCTAATACCTTTGCCCACATGAGTTGTATTTCCTCGTCATATACGAATTTCGCTTCGTCCATGAACTTGTCGAGAAAAGCAATGTCAACCCCAACGTTCGAAGTGAAATTTGTGCCATCCCTAGCATTCTCGACTGCTAGTTTAGCTATTTTGCTCTGGTTGATTTTGTGCATTAAGTCTGTGTGTGACGTTGCTAACGCAATAGCCTTGGCCTCGCTTGACAAATTGCTGTCTAAAACACCTTGTCTATATGCTTCAAGTGAAAGCCTTTTGCTTTCAAGAGCAGGAAAAATTGTTAATAGTATATTTTGGTTTTCCTTTATTACTTTGCTGGCGGTTTCAGCCAATGCCAAGGCATCTTTAACCATAATTAACTCCTTAAACTACCTATTTAACTAGTTAACCTACCAATTTTGAAGTATGTGTTAACTCAGTATCACCAGATGGTCTGAGGTTTAGTGAAGCAGCATTTTGTTTGATAAAATCTGATATCACTGCCTCAACAACCGGAACAGAAACGGTGTTGCCAAATTGTTTATATGCATAAGTATCTTCTGGATGTATTAAAAATGAATCTGGAAACCCCTGCAATCTCGCACATTCTCTCGGCGTAATCCTCCGTGGTCTGTTGTGCTGTATAACGCCAAGTCGGTTTGCGTCAGATGATGTCAGTGTAATCGAAATGCTATCAGGATCAAGAAACTTGAAGACTTCAAAAGACATATTGCCAGCAGTGGGATTATAACAACCAGCGTCTTCCTTTAAGTAGCCTTTTTGTACTAAAGACTCAATTATGGCATCAATGTCGCTATCTTTGTAAAATGACATAATCTGATTTTTGGTGAGTTTTTTGCCGTCCTGATGTGTACCAAACTCGTGCCTGCGCCGATTATGCAAAAGCATATTCATGAAACGGATTTCTGCTTGTGAGCATATTCCTTTTGTTCCAAGCTCCCACGAATGCAACGACTGTCCACCACGATAATCAATTAGCCTATATCCGTGAAGTTTGGATAAGTCATCTCCGATTGCAGATTTAAGCTGGGATTCAAACGTGTCAGAGCAGTAGTATTTTTCACTTACTTCATTCTCAAGAATGTGTTTTACTACACTTGTTGACGTCGGTAGACATGAATTAAAAAGGGTTAGTTGCTCGTTCTGCTCCTTGTACTTGTGTGAATCGGCAGCACCATAACTGCTAATAAGGCTCATTGATGGAGTAGCGCCAAGTATTCCAAGAATATATAAGCGAACCCTGTTATGTGGCACATTGAAATCTGAACTATTCAAAATGAGCTCATGAGTGCCGTATCCTAAGCGGTGTAAACTTGATAGAATAGTCTCAAATGTTCTGCCATTATCATGAGTTTTCAAGCCTCTGACGTTTTCCAGTAGAAACGCTTTTGGTTGGTTTTGTTCCAGTATTCTCTCTATCTCAAAGAATAAGGTTCCACGTGTGTCGCCAAACCCCATTCGTTTTCCGGCATAAGAGAATGGCTGACATGGAAAGCCTGCCAACATCATGTCAAATGGAGGAATGTCGCAAATCTCTTTAATATCTCCGCTTGGACATTCTCCAAAATTCATTTCATAGGTCTGACAGGCTTTAGGATCAATCTCGCTAGATAATACGCATTTACACGAAATAGCCGATTTACTAAGAGCGGATTCAAATCCAATTCTAATCCCACCAATACCTGCAAAAAGGTCTATATATTTTATCATCCCAGTTTCTCCCTGATAAAACTAATCAAAACGTCAAACTCATCGGGTGTATACGCAACATTGCAATGACTATTCTCGCATATTACACTAATCGCCGACCTACGAGAAAAGTTACCAGCACCGTCAATAATATAGGCGATGTAATTCCGATTGCTTGTGATTTTCTCGAACCTGTCTCTAGCCTGACCGCCTTTTCTTTCGATTGTACTATTTGATGTTTCTTGGAAAGTCACTTCAACGGCAACATACGTTTTATGCCTTCGTGTGTCATCTATCTTATCAACAACAACATCGAAATTTGTAAGCGTTCCGCCGTCATTCTGCGTAACTCCAGGAATAGTTCCGTTACTTCTGACGCAGTAATTATCGCCAAGCGCTTCGGTCAAGTATTTAACAACGTATTGCTGTGCAACATTTCCCAAATCCGATGCAGTTTTCCCACCAATAATTCTACTTACTTTGATATAGTTTTGCCTGACAAACTCTTCAACTTTCGAATCGTCGCCAATATACTCATATGGAGTACACTTAAACAATACAGCCCTCGTGCTTGCATTTATCGCCGCAGCACCATACATAAGAAGAATGATTATATCTTTGAAAAGATTAACATCAGAATAATCAGCAGATAGGTTCTCCACCGTGTCTATTTGCATTTTTTTGTTATTCAATACGCCTGTCACGGGCAATTTAGAAAATGAATACTCTATCTCTCCACTTCCGACATCAAAAATGAGTTTTTTCTCGGGGAACATTTCATCAAAGTTTTTATTTATGCGCTGTAACGGTTCTCCACCAAAGTCAACCAAAACCGCCAAATGCTTTAAAAACAAAGGGTAAGAAAATCGAGAAGCGTCGATCAGCTCGAATAAACTGGAAGGATTGGCTTTATCAGCAAGCTTCATAATTGAAATGAATTTTTCCTGAGAATCGAGTAATATCTGTAAAACGCTGATTTTCAGTGCTTCTTCTCGAAGCTCTCTAGGCCACCATTTACACGCACGAACTTCAAGTTCATCTATTGTGCGCTCATATCTGTCTTCATTCATTAAGACTCCCCCAAACCCATCGTACACATTTAGCTAGGATGATTTTCATTTTTAACGGCTTCTACAACATCTGAAATATCACAATCAAGGGTTTTGCAGATTTTCAAAATGCTATCCATAGAGACAGTCTCACCTTTGCCCAACTTAGCCAACACGTTAAAACTAATCCCGGCAGCCTCTTTTAATTCTGTGCGATTCATTTTTTTATCAATTAAGAGCTTCCATAGCTTATCATAGCTGACTAACATATTGAGCCTCCTTGAAGAGCTTGCCACTGCATATAGATATATGATAACATGCACTTGGCTCAATATCAAGATATTCTTTTGGTTTCGTGAGGGAGCTTTTGTGGAGTATGCACAGTAAAAGAAAACGTTGTGCGCTTCACATCATTCAGTTTATCAAAAGCACTGTACAATAAAGCGTACTTGTCAGCATCGAAATAATTTACCGTGAGTAATCATTTTCTCGTTGTCTGATCCTAGGCTTTCTTTCAGCAATTTCCTGTGCTTTGATCTCGTCAATAATGTTTTCAACGTGTCCAGAACCTAAATATCGGCTGATACGATTATAATCACGCTCAACACCTCGCAACCGCTCATTCTCCGGCTCCAACCTATTCACCCTGCCTGTCAAATCTCGAATTTGATTGTTCGCCCGGTACTACAGCAACTTCATCAACCTTAATAAATGCGTTGCCCATTTTGATCCCTCCTTGTAGTTTTTAGTCTTGGACTTACCACAGGCTCCGCCCCTGTGTCCTGTGGCGGTTTCGTGTCGGGAGTACTTTCTTAATCGCCACCCGATTTGCCCGGGCGATACATGCCATTACCGCGACGTGTGACGGAAGTTAAACATATATGTTTAACACAAACGCATTATACTAAGCATATATGCTTATGTCAAGTGGTTTGCCGAAAAATGTTTAACTTTTATGTTTAAGATTCCTTGACGTGCACTAAGCATATCTGCTATACTCTGTACATCATCAATTGATAGGGGTTGCAAGCATGGCTATAGGTGAAAGAATCAGGTTTATTCGCAATCTGCGTAATATGACGCAGAAATGGCTTGGCATGGCAATCGGCTTTGACGAAAAGACCGCCGACGTCCGTATGGCGCAATATGAATCAGGCACAAGGACGCCGAAGGATAACTATGTTGCGGAGATAGCCAAAGCATTGAGCGTAAGCCCTAAGGCTCTCGACCTTCCCGATATTGACAACTACGTTTGGTTGACGCATACCCTCTTTGCGCTGGAGGACATTTATGGCATTCAAATCGGTGATATTGACGGCGAACTCTGCTTGCGATTGGATAAATCTAAAGGCATGACTTACCTCTCCATGTTAGATATATTCACTGCATGGCAACAGGAAGCTGAAAAGCTAAAAAATGGCGATATAAACAAAGATGAATACGATGCTTGGCGATATAATTACCCATCCGCCGAAGTGGAGTGCTTCAAGCAAGAACGCGACGAACTGAGGCGGAAGAAGAGCGAGCAGACAACTTAATTGAGCAACAAAAAATGTCCGCCGAACTTAGCGTTCGGCGGACACATAAATGTCTGCTATAAAGTGCTCCCTGATTCCCGAATAGTATCAAAATAGTATCAGGGGAGCGTTTTGAGAGTTAGAAACTCAACGGCTGCAACGTGTACAGCGATTTACGATTCTACTCCCACTCAACAGTCCCTGGTGGCTTTCCTGTAATATCATAGACAACCCTAGTAACCGCCTCAACCTCACTCGTGATTCTCTCACTAGCCCGAGACAGTACGTCAAAGGGCACCTGCACAAATTCAGCAGTCATAAAATCAAGCGTACTCACAGCCCTAAGTGCAATAACATAACCATAAGCCCGTGCGTTATTTTTAATTCCGACAGCACGCAAACCAGTCATTACTGCAAAAAACTGATTAGCATCTACACCAGCGGCTTCCATCTCAAAACGGAAAATAGCATCGGCATCACGCAAAACATCTAACTTCTCCTTCGTCACCTCACCAAGGCAACGCACTGAAAGCCCAGGCCCGGGGAAAGGCTGGCGTTCGGTGAGTGACGCAGGCAAGCCTAAAAGACGACCAAGTTTGCGAACTTCTAATTTGTACAGACCGCGCAGCGGCTCTACAAGCTCTTTAAAGCCAATGTCCGCAGGCAACCCGCCAACATTGTGATGGCTTTTGATTGTAGCAGAATCACCGACACCTGACTCTACAACATCGGGGTAAATCGTACCTTGAGCAAGAAACTCAACGCCACTCAACTTCCGTGCCTCTTCTTCAAAAATACGTATAAACTCCTCACCAACAATTTTTCGCTTAGCCTCGGGGTCGGTTATACCTGCGAGCTTTTCTAGAAAACGTGCCTCGGCATTAATTCGGACAAAATTTAAATTACGGTTTGCAAACGCAGCTTCGACATCATCGCCTTCATCTTTACGCATAAGACCATGATCAACAAAAATGCAATGAAGCTTTCCCGGGATAGCTTTTGCAAGAAGCGCCGCACAAACAGAAGAATCTACGCCCCCAGAAAGGCCAAGCAGCACTTGACCGCTACCGACTTGATTGCGAATAGTCTCTATAACTTTCGCCTCATAAACACCAACATCCAATTCATCTCCGGTCCGGAGAGCCTCATACGGATTATTCATATATAAAGTACCTCTTTTTCTACAGCCTTTAGCACGGAACAAGTCGCTAACCCACGGCAATTCATTCGAAAGTTATTTTATCAACAAATGCATGAAATGTATATAGTACAATCTCCACATAAACGACTAAAGCAAAAGACGACATTTTGTCATCAAAAGCACTTGAAAACAGTTGGTTTTTGCAGTATATTTTCAAATAAAATTTGAGATTCCCCAAAAAAATTTTCTCTAAGCATGCCCAAGGCATTTTCCAAAGGAATCCACCAAGAAGCAGACATGTATGTCTAAGCGATGATTACAATAAAAGGGATTGTATTCGTGGCGGTGTC